>Ga0194045_1000232_pt1 | contig 17990 bp, 10 predicted proteins | sample JunL6211m_MetaG_FD_161686 | JGI IMG/M metagenome (GOLD analysis project Ga0194045, IMG submission 161686) | Anoxic zone freshwater microbial communities from boreal shield lake in IISD Experimental Lakes Area, Ontario, Canada - Jun2016-L626-11m | ecosystem: Environmental > Aquatic > Freshwater >...
TACCCTGGGGTGGTTGGTTTAATGGCAACGCCTTGAAGCTTGTATTAGAAGATAGCAAAGTTAAGGCTTTTCCAGAGGAAGTATCCCTGCAGATGAATCAATTTGGAGCTCAACCAAGCAAGGTTGGGCAATCATGCAAAAAGGCGATAGAGCAACTGGAAATAGCGGCACTGGATTTGGAAAAAAGCCCGACTTGGAATAAATCCCAGTTGCTAAGCCTTGCAAAGAAGCTGATAGATTCAGGTAAAACTAACGCAGAAAAAGGTTCATGGGATGAATTTGCCCAGCTATATCTAGGCTTGGCGGCCATTCATAATTCCTGGGATGACCTCGACCCACAAGGAGTTCCAAAAGATTTCACAAAAGAACTTGTCATACTGGGAAATTTATTGAAAGATGTATTTCCGAAGGGGTTCGATAGTCCGAGTTTGTTTGAAGATAAGTTCGGTTTGAATCCCAGTAATGAAAAATCGATCGGTACTTTTTCATCAGTATTTCGATCCTTGCAAAATGCGTTGGAATCAAATAGGAGATAAAGAATGACACTCATCAAGATCCAACCTCTTCAGGGATTGCTGATTGCTTCCCTGATTTCTTTTTTGTTACCCACAGGCTCAAACGCTCAAGAAAAAAAAGATTCCTGGGCTGATTTAAAATATCAATCTGCTGCAAAATGTGGCGAATGCCATGCCCTACCCAAGGGAAACCAATTACCAAGCGAAGACCCTGCGAGTAAAGAACTCCGTGCATGGGATGTTGTATTAATGACGGAATACTCCATCTGGAAAACGCATGACAAACATGCTCAAGCCTACGCAGTGCTAGTAGGCCCCCGTGGCAAAAGAATGAGCGAAATCCTTGGGCAGGATGTTACCAAACAAGAAACCGGATGCATTAATTGCCATGCCATGGGTGATCTTTCCGCAAAAGCAGATATTGGCGGCCTCGACAAACTTGATGGCGTGAGCTGTGCAGGTTGCCATGGCCCTTCCTCCAAATGGCTTGGTGAACATGCAGAATTGAATTGGCGCAAAAAAACCGCAGGCCAAAAACATGACCTCGGTATGCGGGATCTACGCGACCCCGAAGTTCGTTCGATGCTTTGTGTTTCTTGCCATATTGGCAACGCAGGCGAAGGCAAAGTTGTAACCCATGCCATGTTCGCTGCAGGCCACCCCCCTCTTCCCCCCATCGAAATCGCAACCTTCTCCAAGAATGAACCCCAGCACTGGCGCGATCCAAAAAGCGTTCCCTATTTCAAAAATGCAGACGCTGAAAAGAAAACAAATTACCATCTCGAAGAAATTGATTTCTTCCGAACCCGATTAGCACTGGTGGGCGCATTAGTCTCACTCAAAGAAACTGTAAAGCTTGCAGCAGATCGTGCAGACTTTGCCAACAAAAACCCTACCATGCTATGGCCAGAAATCATGATGGGCCCAAATGCACCTAAAGAAATTGCACTACAACAAGAATTGGCAAAAGCTGCTTGGCCCGAAATAGCCATGGCCCATAGCGACTGCTTTGCCTGCCATCATGATTTGAAATACCCCGGCTTCAGGCAAGTACGTGGCTACAGTTTTCACCTAGCACAGCGCCCTCTGCTCCGCGTTTCCCCTGGAAGACCACTTTTAAGATCATGGCCCACTTCACTTGTTGAGGCTGCTTTAATTGCTTCTGAAACCCCAATCGATGAAATTGAAAAAGGGCTAAACAGCATCCTTGCATCCAACAATGAAAGGCCGTTCGGTAACCCCGAAACCATCAAGTCAGCAAGCATCCAACTTTCCAAGGCTTGTGATCTTGCCCTCGCAAAACTTCGAGCTAAAAAACTCGATAAGCCAACTGTTACACGAACTGTTCAAGAATTGCTCCGCCTTTACACCAGGCCTGGCCCCGATGGAAAAATAATCTCCCCCGATTACGAATCTGCTAGGCAGTTGGCTTCCCTGCTTGAAGTAATAAGCGAAGAACTCAATGAAGGAAAAAAAGGTACCGTTGCACCTGTCACCGAACTTTCCTCTTTGCTCAACATCCATCCCTACCAGAACCGCATCTCCCGGGTTAAAGAAGTGTTGGATATAACCGTAAGAGCATCGCGTTCAGACAAAGCCGACTTCAAAGAAGATTTCATCAACTACCTTACTGATATTTCAAGTGCCAGCAATCTGGTCAAACTAGTGAAGAACCCCAACTTCTTAGTGACTATGATTACTTTGGATAATTCAAAATTCAACAGCGAAATCAACAAGGCCGGTGTGATAGAAAAATTGCAGAAGTTTGATGATGATGAAGAAGTGATCACGCTGAAAAGCATCTCGGATTACGAACCGGAATTGCTGCGTAAGAAACTTATGGAAATCAGCGAAGCATTGGGAAACAAAGCGAAGTAAATTTACTTCCCGGAAGCCCAGATGATCGCCCGGTAAACCTGCTCCACAAGTTCTTCTGTTCTTTCAGGATGCGGGCTGAAACAAAATACCCGTCCCTTTTCAAAAGGCGCTGCCGCTATTGCTGTAGTGCCTTTCATTACTCCCTCCGACGCTCCGTTCTTTGCAATCTCACTTGCAAAGGTTCCAAGAATTTTATAATCCACTATCGCAGGATTTTCAGCAGGGGCAAGCAATGGCCCTTGATGATAGTATATGGTCTCTTTATCAACCATGATTCCCAAGATTTTTTTACCCTCTGCGGTGATGCTTACCTCTACAGGGCCATATCCCCTAGCCCAATGCTTTTTATCAATCACCTTGGCATCTAAAATGTTTAACGACCATTCGTAATCACAGGTTGCCAAGTAAGCACCAGCACAAATCCCTAAATATCCCCCACCATTCCTAACGAATTTCCTCTCCTCTTCTCGCCCCTTTTCCCCTAAAGCTTTTCCTTGGCCACCGCCACTGCCACCCGGATGAATGATGATGTCGAAATCCTTCAAACACCCTTTCGCTATATCTTCTGCACCCACCATTGTAATTTTCAGATTGGAATACTTCTGCAACGCTTTTTCCAAAATGGTTACACTCTTACTTGCCCCCGCACCATGATAAATTGCAACCTTCAAGCTTTTTTCATCAGCACTTACAACACCAATGGAAATCCCAAAAACAATCAACCCAATCCATCGAACAATGTTGATTTTCATTTGCACCTTTCATTCATTCTTTAATAAAAACCTTATGAGCCTATTCAGAAATCAAATAAAGATTGATGGCCCTTACTTGCATGACTTCCTTCCCAGGAATCTCAAGCGCCCTTAAAACAAGATCCCCCTTCCCCTTCGAAAGCTTGATCTTTCCCGCTTCTAATATCTTAAAATCTTTCATAATAGATTCCGCAGCAGGCCTTGGTATCACATCTTGATCCGTGATCAATGGTGGGTCCCAACCCTGAACAACCTTAGTGACCAGTTTACTCTCATTAAAACTTATCTCGATCGTTGACCCAGCGTCTTTTAATGGGCAGGCATACAAAATCTTAACCGCATACGTGCCTTGCTTATTCACTTCAATATCCCAGTTGATGCGATCCTCTTTACTATTCCAATTAACAAAATACGAACAGTTGGGCGCATTGGCACTACGCTTTATCTTGCCCGAAGCAGTGCCATCTCTTGCAGGCAAAGGCGTTCTGGGCATTTGAGTAAAACCTACAGGAATAGGGCGTTCATCAGACTTTTTAGGGATCACTTCTTTTCGCCATTGCGCCACCGCATCACTTAACTTCTTTACAACTTCAGGTTCATTAACTGCAATATTCTTAGTTTGCCCAGGGTCATTTTTCATATCGAACAACGCCCCTTTATCATCGAGCCGATGTTGCTCTGTTCGTACACTCGTCTTTCCTGCCCAATTAGAAAAAATCATGCGGTCAGGCCATTGTGGGTCAGCATCAAAAAACAATTTCGAAAGATCCTTACCGTCAAGAGGCTTGTCGCCAACCCTGCTAATACCACTAAGCGAAAGAAGCGTGGGAAGAATATCGATCGCACCACAAATTTGTGCCACAGTTTTCCCCGCAGGCAACTTACCGGGCCAAGAAATAATACCAGGCGAGCGCACTCCCCCCTCATCTGTACTCCCCTTGCGCCCTTTCATTCCGCCATTGAATCGAAAACTATTTGGCCCATTATCAGAGAAATAAAGCACGATCGTGTTTTCTTTGATTCCAAGGTTTTCGATTTTAGAAAGAACCCTGCCCACATTGACATCAATGTTTTCACACATCGCAAGAACCGCACGTGTCACATCAATATCTTCACGATCCCCTTCAACACCCCTCTGCGGAATTGCTTTATCTTTAAAGTTGTTCCAGAAAGGCTTGGGTACAATAAAAGGAGAATGTGGCGTATTGTAAGGCAAATAGACAAGAAAAGGCTTTGCAGAATTCTTTTCCATAAAGTTGAGGGCATGGCTAGTGAAATCATCCACGGTGAACCCCTTGCCTCGTACCGGAACACCATTATGCTCCAAAGGCGGATCTATGTATTCACCCCAATGACCTGAAGTAAAACCGTAATACTCATCAAAGCCCCGAGCGTTGGGATGATAAGGCCATTGGCTACCGTTATGCCATTTACCAAATGCTGCGGTGGCGTAACCAGCATTTTTGCAAGAATCAGCGAGGGTTTTTTCATCGAGGTTAAGCCGTTCCAAACCGGTGGAAACACCACGCACCCCAGTGCGGGGGTGATACCTACCTGTTAAGAATTCCGCTCTGGTTGGGGAACACACTGGGCAGACATAAAAGCGATCGAGCCTGACACCGTTTTTCGCAAGCGAATCAATGTTGGGGGTTTTCAACATCGTATTCCCATTGCAAGACAGATCGCCCCAGCCCTGATCATCAGCTAAAAAGATCACAATATTGGGTGGGTTTACTTTCTTAGGTTGCTGCTCCACAGCCCATGCAGATAAAGGCCCAGTTAACACCGATGAAAAAAGAAATAACAACCGGAAGACTAGATTTCTTGTTCGCATGAATGATCCTTAATTTAATGAGAATTCACACCTCGCCCATCTCGAGTTGGTATTCATAAACATTTCGAATTGCAGTAAGAAAATCAAACATTCTTGTCAAAGGATAATCGCCTATAGCCACAATAAATACAGGAAGCAACAAGGTTGCAATTTCCCTACGGGCAAGAATATTGCAAGCGATGATGGCCCTTACCATCCACGCTGCAGATTTTTCATCCGGGCATTCAAACCCAACCCACCCATATTCTACCGCAGATTTACCTTCGAATTTTAATGCAGCACTTACGGTTTCAAGTGTTTCAATTACAGCTTTGGCATAAGCTTCAGTAGTTATTTCATTATTGGAAACTTGCGGAGGGGTTATAAGTAGGGCGTCATTCATGACCTTTCCCGCTTTGGCTTTTTCATTTTCCGACATGTGTCCATCCCAGTAATGCCAAGTCTTTGCAACGCAAACAATCACATTCTTTATTTCTTTTTCGATCCGAAAAGCAGGCCCCGAAGGAAGGCGCACCACATTTCCCAAATGATCAGCGAAAACATTTTCCGCAACGATTGCACGGTGCATCCACGCAGCCATTGTTTCAGATTCACATTCAAGCAATACCGAGTTTATTTCATCATCAATTGAAGCTATCATTCCCGTGGTCAACTGAATACCCCGAATAATTTCAGAAGCCACTGCTTGGGACTTTTCAGGATCTTTAGAAACATCAACGGGATTAGGTTGGCCAAGAAATTTCCCTCGGTGAGGAGGGCCGCCTGCCATCGCAAGGTCGCAAAAAGTAGTCCAGATTTCATCCCAAGCCACTCTGCCTTCTTTATCGTATTTCAGCCCTGTTGAACCCATGGAAGTAGGAGAAATTGCTTCCAGACAAGAATGATATGCAAGAGGCAGCAACCCGCGAATCCGGATGTTTAAGTCTTTGACTTCCTGTTTAACCGTAGGTTTTGTATTCATTCATCCCGCCATTATTTGCTCGGTTCAAAAAACACATTCGGGCTGGTGCCAAACTTCGCAGGCAACGGAATGTTCGACCACGAAGAATCATCCCCCAACCTTGCTTCCCACCTCCCAGCCAAAGATAAACTATTCTTACCCACGAGATTCGCAAGATGAAGCTTATTGCTTTGCGCTTTTACATCTTCTATTCGAATCACCAACAGGTTTGCATCATCCTTATTAATAAAATCTGGTTTGATCACGCAAATACAAACGCCTTCAGCATTCTTGTTTATTGCAAGCTCATTGCCATTCATCCACGCTTTAAAACCATTTGCAGAGGATTGCAAATGAAGGTTAACGCCTTTTTCAGATATCCATTCCGAAGGGATACGAATACAAGATCGGTACCATTGAACCTTGCCCTGTTGCAACAAAGCTTGAACATCCGGAGAAGCAGGAACCATAATCGTGTTCCAATGCTTACGCAAAGAATCAGCATCAACTTTTTTAAGATCAGTCAGGGTTTGAGTATCTTTGATTTTTCGAGAATCATTTTTGAATTCAAAAGGTTTGCCACCAAGGATTTGATCGCTGGTGATGGTCGGGCAGACAAATCTTTCAACATGCGAAATAACAAGATCATGGCCTGTAAAGTGATCTACATAAGGCCATTGCTTAGGGTTGTACATGCTGTCTGTCATATCCCGCATGAGCACAACATTCTTCTTATTACGCACTAATTGCCTTAAACCAAAGGGCCTTCCCAGAACACACATATTCGTATGAACACCGAGTAGAACAACATTTTTGATACCTTTTTGTTCAAGAATATTCCAGACTTCATCGCCCTTATCGCTGATGAAATCTTGTTTGGTATCAATCTCAATGTGTGAAGATTGCGCTTTCCAGGGCATGCCGGGGTTACGGCCAAGGCCTTTCAACTTTAACGCCCAAGCTTTATGTTCTTCTGGATCATCATCTTCGCCACCATCGGATTGATCGATTGGATAAAATGCTTTTTCTTCTGCAGGGATTCGCGAGCACCAAGATTCAATACTTAGAGGAAGGTTCACAGCTTTGGGGGAATTAGTTGCACGCAATCTTGCGGGGTTATCTTTATAAGTATCCATGCAATCGCTTGGAGAATGAATGATCAACGAACCCTGGCTTCGACCTGTTTGCAACACTTTATTTAAGGTTGGCGCAAATTCTTCCAACCTGCGGACTGCATTGATGCTGTGATGATAATCCCAAACATCACAAACGATGAATGCGGTTTCATTAACTTTCCAGGATTGCTTTTCGATGGTGCGTTGAAGCGTTTGATTTTTATCGGTTTGCTGTCTTAGGGAAAGCGAGAAATCTGCAGCTTGCAAGCTTCCTGCAAGGGTGAATGAAAGCATAAGAACTGTAGGGAGATATTCTTGATTTAGCATTGCACTATTCCTGAATGGCCAAGTAAGGAGATAGTCTCAGTTTAATTGATCCTATTGCAGGGGCAATGAAGAAGCAGTTTCTTTTTAAATCGTTTCTAAAATTGGCATTACCTTCAACACCAGAGCCAGCAGCAAATGCCACAAACCATAACCAAATAGAATTCCTAGTAAACAAGCGATTTTACTTACAGGCTTTAAAATATCTTTAAGAAAAAATGAAACAGAGGGCACCCTTTTTAAAGATGCCCTCTGTTAAGAGTAAACAAGAATTATCAACATCAGAGCTAATTTAGGCTAATTTATAAGAGTTTACAGCTAGTATGGAGCTTACTCCTAGGGCATTGACTGCTGCAACCCGGAAGGAATAGGAAACCCCTGCCTGAAGCCCGACGATTTTTGCATTTAGATCAGAACCGCTGGTATTGCAAGCAGTATTCCAAGTAAGGCCATTATCGGTTGAATACTGAACCAGATAATTCATGATGGCAGAGTTATTGTTGTAGGCTGGAGCGTTCCAGTTAAGCGCAACGACTCCAACATTTTTTGAAGCAGTGCTAAGGCTTGCAACAGATGCTTGGCTTGAAGGAACTATAACAATAGGGGCGGCTTCGGTGATAATTCGAAGATCATCACTTGCTGTAGATGTCTGAAGATCGAAAGTTAAGGTTTTTCGATCTGCAGAAATCCAGAAGAAATCAGGATGCGCAGCATCTGGAGCTTCTGCTTTCCTTTGAGCACTTGGATAAAAAGTTCCATTTGCGCCAAGATAATCCGATTTATTTAGATTGGCAGTCGTAGATATCACTCCCAATATGGGTGTGCTAAAAGTGATAGTACCCTTCATATGGTTATAAGTAGTGCAAGCACCTTCGGTATCTGCATGAAGGTAATAGGTATTAACCTTAGTGCCAGCCAGAATGGTGGCGGGGGTCAGGCTAGGATTGCATGAGTAGGCACCCGAGATTGAAGCATCAACATTAAGGGCGGAAGATAAAGTCACCCCTGTTTTTTCAGCAAAGAACTTCGCATAGTTTTGATCTTCTAATTTATTTACTGCAACAGTAGTTGGGGCATTGATCGCCAAAGCCTGGCCCTTTAAGGTTATTCCGGGAATCGTCAAGAATGTCTCATTAATTTCCGTTAATGAAAGTGGTATTGCTGCAGTGATGATTCGAAGATCATCACTAAAAGGAGCAGTTTGCAGATCGTAGGTCAGGGTTTTTCGGTCAGCAGAAATCGAGAAGAAATCAGACCCTACATCTGAAGCCCTGCTAGATTTAGGATAAATAGTGCTACTGGATCCAAATAAATCTGAGGCGTTGAGGTTTGCATTAGTGGAAATTATACCAAGGATTGGTAGATCAAAGGTGATGGAACCTTTCATATGTTTTGCGGTTGTTGGTGTACCTGTAACATCTGCATGAAGGTAATAAGAGTTGATTAAGGTGCCAGACAGAATAGTGGTTGGTGTAAAATCTGTAGAAACAGCATAGTTTCCTGGTCTGGAAGCATCAATATTGAGGCCTGAAGATAAAGAAATCAACGATTTTTCTGCAAACAATTTCGCATAGTTTGCATCTTCCAATTTATTTACTGCAACCGTAGAAGGTGCATTGATTGCCAATCCCTCGCCCTTCAAGGTTACCCCTGGAATTTTGAATAATGTTGCACTTATTTGAGAAGGCGAGAGTGGTCCTGCGGAAGTGATAATTCGAAGATCATCGCTTGCGGGGGCAGTTTCAAGATCATAGGTCAAGGTTTTACGATCTGCAGAAATCAGGAATACATCAGGGTGTCCCGTTCCTTGGTCTGTACCCCTGCCAGAGTTAGGATAAAAAGTGCTACTTGAACCTACCAAATCGGAACTGCTTAAGGTTGAGGGCGTAGATACTATCCCAAGGATAGGGTTATCGAAGGTGATCGAGCCTTTCATGTGTTGAAAGACGGAAGGGGTACCAAGTGTGTCCGCATGTAAGTAATAAGAGTTAATCTTAGTGCCAGCCAGAATTGTGGCTGGTGTAAAGTCTGTAGAAACTGAGTAAGTTCCGGGTCCGGATGCATCGACATTGAGGGAAGAGGATAAACCCACCCCTAGTTTTTCAGCAAAGAACTTCGCATAGTATTGATCTTCGAAGCCATTTACTGCAACCGTAGTTGGGGCATTGATTGCCAATGTCTGCCCATTCGGGGTAGCCCCTGAAATTTTCAAAAAAGTTGCACTTATTCCGGCAGCCGTGAGGGGTATAGCGGAAGTGATAATTCGAAGATCATCACTTGCAGGAGCAGTTAGCAGATCGAAGGTGATGGTTTTTCGGTCAGCAGAAATCGAGAAGAAATCTGAACCTGGATCAGTAGCCCTACCAGCTTTAGGGTAAACAGTGCTATTGGATCCCAATAAATCAGAGTTGTTGAGGTTTGCATTGGCGGATGCTATGCCAAGAATTGGGAGATCAAAGGTAATAGAACCTATCATGTGCTTGGCGATAGTAGGTGTGCCTATAACATCAGCATGTAGGTAATAGGAATTAATCTTGGTGCCCGCTAGGATTGTAGCTGGTGTAAAATCTGTAGAAACAAAGTAGTTGCCTGGGGCAGATGCATCGACAGCAAGGGTAGAGGATAAAGTTACCCCTGATTTTTCTGCAAAAAACTTGGCATTGGTTCGGTCTTCCAGTTTATTTACTTCGACGGTCATTGGGGCGATAATAGCTGCAACTTGGCCTGATAAAAGTGATGATGCAAGAACTTCCCTAGCTTCAAGTGATTCGATTCCGAGAGATTCGAGCGAGCCTAATATCTTGCCTCGGTAATTAGGTTTTTTGGAAAGTTCAAATTGGGAAGCAACACTTGAAACCCAGTTGCTTATCTCAGTGAAACTATTTTTAGCTTTCATCGCAAATCCCTTAAACAAAGTGTTTTCGAAACTTAATATTAAATGCGATTAAATAGAACACTAAGGGCCAATAATTTTCCAGAAAAGAAAAGATTTTAAGGAAACCCAGAAAGTTACTTAAAAAGCGCATAAATATAAGGGGTTTTAGCTAGGGAAGAGCTTTGTTGAATTTGATATAATAAGAAGGATTTGTTAAGAAAAAATGATCTGCGTAAGGTGATCACCTAAATACCATCAGTTCAAATTACTTGATTGGCAAAAGCTTATAAACCTGATCATGGGTTATTTAGTCACACGATAGGTCTAAAAAGTAACCCTATTGCAGGGGCAATATAAGAAGCAGTTTCTTTTTAAATCGTTTCTGATATTGGCATAACTTTTAACCTAGGGCAAGCAGCTACGCTTGTTGTAAAATTAAAATAAGCTGCTATGCTTTAAACAATGGATCAAATTAAGATTTTAAAGGTAAGCTAATGATACTCACCGCAGTTATTGTTCCAGCACCCGAAGGTGGTTTTACTGCTTCGAACCCCGAAACCGGGACAACCACCCAAGGCGAATCCATGGAAGAGGCATTGGCAAATTTAAGAGAAGCTACTTTGCTTTATCTTGAAGAATTTCCAATCCCTTTTAATAGTCAAGCAATCATCACCACTTTTGATATCCCCGTGAATGCCTAAATTACCTTTGGTTTCTGGGAATGAAGTAGTTCGGACACTAGAACGGCTTGGTTTTATTTTACTTCGCCAAAAAGGTAGCCATATTATTTTAAGGCGGGGGCCAACGGGGTGCGTCGTTCCAAATCATCGTGAAATCAAGATGGGAACACTTAGCGGAATCTTGAAACAAGCTGGCGTTAGTGTCGAAGAATTTATTGAAACCCTTCGTAAATAATAATCAACTTAAAGACAATGAAGAAGCTGCTTTTTTTGCATTAATCAGCATTAGTGTTGAACCAGCGTTTTCCCAAAAGCTTGGCTTCCATGGTCGCAGGTGTATTTGGATAAGCTTTTTCAATCTGCCTAAGAGCTTCCCCTAACTGTGTTAATAATGCAGAATTTGCAGTTTTAAAGGAAGCAGTTTCAGGATTGATCGAGCCCGGCTTCCCATTTAAAACAGAATCTAATTTTTTGATCGTTTCAAGTTTGATGCGAGCCTGCTTTTCTATTATCACTTTCTTGCTCTTATCCACTTTAGGCAAAATAGCCCTTGCTTTATTAGCAATCGCAGTGTTTTTGTAATTAAGAATGATTCTTTCAAGATGCAAAAAAGCCTGCAGAGGATCAGTTTCAACAAGGTTGTTTGCATCCTCCAAAGTAGCAGTTGCACCCTCGCAAAGGGTATCCACCAGAAGCTTGGCTTCTTCAGCAACTTCTTTTGAAGGATTGGATACCAAGGCCAAGGCTTTTGCAAGCACCTGACTAGGTGGCGTTCCCATACCTAGGGAATCGACCAAAGGTTGCACTAGCTTGGTGTAAGAATCTTTACCTAGTTTTTCTATAAGTGCCTGCCCAACTAAATAGCGAAGTGCTTTTTCAATGGAGGTGGCATCGCCCCGGTAAACAGCATTGCCTTCATAATCAAACAGGATTGCATGAGGAGGGATAAAAGGTTCCGACACCTTGAAGTTAAAGGCAGCCTTGGCAAATAAAGGTAAAGTAAGGCTAGAGGTGTTCCAGTCCTTTAAAAGATTTGGTTCTGTGGAAGAGTTGGTACCTGAAACAAAAGTAACCAGGCCAAAGTCTGCAAGTTCCCTGTGCCAAGTTTGAACTTTTAGGAGTTGGGCCAACTCATCATCCTTACCAGCCCTGTGAAGAATTGCAGCAACTACTTTGCCTTTTAAAGAACTCTGGGTTAAATTCGCCCCGCCAATTTGATTACCTAAGAGAATCCCTTCGGTTGTTATTTCTAAATTAAAAGTTGAAGAAGAGGGGATGGGAGAAGTAACACTTTTGCTTTTTGCAATTGTTGGCTTTGTTGCTTTTCCCCAGAGATTTTCCATGAGGGCGAACCCTGCCTTATCGTGCTTCTTCAAATCTTCCCTCGTATGGGGAAAATAATCGATTCGATTCAAATAAGCGCAGCTCATCTCTGCAAAATATTCATGTTCATTGGTTGCAGCATAAGAAGTTCGATCGTAAAGATTTCTTTCCATAGCTAGCTTATAAGTCTGCTTGACCGTAGGGTTTTCATAACCAATAAGTTGAAAGTGAACGGCATGTGCCATCTCATGAAGCAGTACACAACGCTTGGTATCAAACTCGGGTTGATGTTCTTTGGTTAATGATTTCATGCGTAGAACAACAACAGAATTAGCTTTAAGTGGCTGGGTACCTTCTCGGAGTAATTGCCTTTGGGTGCCGCCATAAAACACAGCAAGAGCGTTTCCCTGTCTACCATTGCTCATGGCGAGTTGTTCCTCCCATTCGACCCAGATAAGGATATTTCTAAGGAGTGCAAGAGGCTTGGGAGCAAGAACTGCGGAGATCATTTTAAGTTCCATGTCAAGAACTTCGAGCGGTTTGACTTTGAACATTTCAGAATTTTTAGGGTCAAGAACCTTGTCATGAACAAGAAGAGTAAAGCCATCAATCATCATTGTTTTATAACCAGGAACAAAATCTGGTTTAATCAAGGCCTTTTTAGTTGCAGTAGTCTGCGCACTAAGGTCAAACGAAAACAGTACCAATGAAAACACAATAACAAACAAAGCACATGGTTTTTGCATGACACACTCTTGGGCTAAATTAAGACCAACCCTACACATGGTAGACGAATACTCTTCAAGAGTGAAGGAATTATTATCCTAGATTGAATCGGGTGAAATGAAAAAGGATGCCCATGAGTAACATGAGCATCCTAGAATTGTTTAAACTTTAAAGCGAAGTTTATTTCTTTGCAGGGGCTACAGGTTCTCGGCTATACCCTTCCCACATAGGATCATTGCTAACCTTCCAGACTTTCCCATTATGCATGAATAGTTTCTGGGTTTCTTCCCTATTGAAAGGTCGAGCCCCAACTCTGCCAAACACAGAAAGCTGATTACCACTCTCATCAACAGCCCTGTCACGATCCATGCCCTTGCTGACGCAAAGAGCGTGCCCGCCTAGGGGTAGCTTGAAGGTTGCGATCAACTCCGGCGTGGGTTTCGGACTGAACCCACCGCTACCAGGCGAATCAGGCGTGGTAAGCTGCAAGATGCGCATGCCGTTTTTACCATCAGCGACATAAGCGAATTCGCTGGTGTAAGTGATACCAAGTTTAACATCATGGGCATCATTGATTTCGCCATTGGCATTAAAGACTTGATCGACCTTGGGTTTCTCAGGGTTCTGGATATCAAGGATAACCAAGCCAAGTTTGCCTGCAGCTAGGTAGGCATAAGTTCGGGCAAGGTAAATGCTATGCACATCAGGAATGTTAATTTGACTGATGGGTTTAGGCTTGGCAAGATCTGTAACATCCAGAACTTTAACGCCTTCTTCATCAGCAACAAATGCATAGCGGAACTGAACTGCAACAGCTTTGGGCTTCTTGAGCCATTTGTTATCAATCACGCTGGTGATTACTGGTTTAGTAGAATCTTCGCATGAAATAACAACCAGGCCTTTATCACAAGTGACATAAACATAATTGCCCACAGTGATCACATGGCTTGCCCCTGCAAGAATGTTATCTGGGTTGAATGTCCAAGCCCGTTTTATAAAGTTGTTAAGCGGATCACCGTCAAGCAGAGTACCGGCGCCGACTGCGACCAAACCTTCATACCTGTCGGTAAAGAAGATAAGGCCATAGATGCCTGCAACGCGGGGCTCATCATTTTCAGGGAAGTGCTTGCGTGTAGGATCTGGTGCGATGGTTGAAGGTGCAGCAACACAAGTTGCGTACTTACTGCGAATGAAAAACTTCTGACCCAGCGGTGAAACAGGAGCGGTGGACATGCGCTCGGAGAAACCCTTGTGATCGATGAAAGCAATATCGAAGATGCGGAAACCAGCTTCGCCACATGCAGCATAAAGATATTCGCCACGATGCTGAACACTTTGGATCTCTGACTTCATAAATGGATGAAGCAGAGGATCACTAATATCGCGGCCTACATGTTCGTGGGCTCGTTTAAGCATGCTCTTATTCTTGCCCACATGTTCCTTAAAGAAATCTGGGTAGGCAAGCCTATGCAGATAACTGCCTATCACCGCCTGTGGTTCATCTCGTTCTGTAGAGACAATACTCCATAAGCCGTGTGATCCCGCGCCAACCCATGCATAACGCCCGATGAAGTTCAGGTAATTAGTACCCTGCATCGAAAGTTGGGTGATCAACGCATTGTTATTATCATCCTTGGAAAGATGACAATCCGCGCATTGCTTAGTGGCTTTACCGCTAAAGGTGTGTGGCACATTGGTACTGAAAGCAATACCACTCAAACCTTCTGCGGAGTGGGTCTGCTGTTGTTGATAAATAACTTCACGATTCTGATTGTAGCTAGTCACATGGATGGCACAAGAAGATCGGGAAGGATTAACTTTGTTCTCGGTGACAGAACCATCGCGTGCCAACATGAAAACATCATCGCGAAGTGTCTGCCAATTGTAGGAACTATAATTCCTGGTGACATCACCCTCGGCGTGAAGCTGAGGCATCTTACTATTTGCCTTCTGGGGAATATGGCATCCATAACAACTTGGATTCCAAGAAGAATGGCACGAGATACAAGACATATTTTTATTAGAGTGGGCGCAACCCGAATCATCATGGGCATCTACACCCTTCACATTACCCCAAACGATTTTATCGCCTTCGTAACGAACCGTTTTTGCGATAGCAGACTTGGCGTTGAAGTGTTCGCTTTGCGGGTTGATGGTGTCTCGAGTCTGAACAATTTCCCAGATGAGATCTTTTTCAACCATGCTGCGTTGATAGAGTTTTCCGTCTCTTCGTTCAAACCTGGCTTTGCCTGAAGGAGTTCGCAAAGAGGTAAGATCCCTACCGTATAGCGGGTTTTTCGTATCTTCGGGCTTCACATCAGGGTTGGAAGTATAAGAAGCGGGACCTGAGGTACGAAGCCTTGCAATGTCGGTAGAAGAACCATGGCAGTCAACGCATGAAATCTCAATCGCACCACGCACTTCCATCTGGAGCCTACCGTTGCCATGCATATCTTGAATAAAATGGCAATCGACGCAATGCATGCCTTTTTCGACATGGATATCGACAAGGTGCATGGGGATGCCCGCTCGTTCATGGGCTTCGAAGTTTTTCACTTCAGCGGGGCTGATAGGTTTTTTAGCAGGGTCGGTAGGTTCCTTGAAACGGCTGTGAAGTTCTTTGACAATGTCGACGCCTTTTTTCATGTTCGCAGAAGAAAGATCTTTTACTGGGTCGCCATTATAATCAACCAAGTTTCCTTTTTGATCTCTGCGGAAAACAGCCCTAAAGACCCAACCATGGCTATGGAAGTCGCCAAACTGGCTATGCTTGGTTTCGGTATTGAGGTCGGTCACATTATTAAGGAAATCGGGATCGGACCAGTTGCCTCTTGCTGAGGCTTCTTCGGGGTTGGCCATCTGTGCGCGAATAAATTCTTCGCTGCTGGGATACTTTTGCTTTTTGGGATACATCAACTCTGCATCTGTTTCCAAATCCCACCACATATAACCGATGAAACTATTCATCACGGTGGTACCGGGATGCACATGGCAAGTCATGCATTGGCTGGTTGGTATTGAATTACCCTTGGCAAAACGATGTTGAATAGGGTGCCCGGATTCATTCTTTGGAATGGTCGGGTCGGGTTTGATATCATCAAATTCTTTGTCGGTTGCTAGGCCCTTGTTCCCAAATTTGGCATATGGGCCAGAGTGAATGGGGGAGCGATCATTGGCATAAATCACATGGCAACCGGTACAACCACTATTGCGGTAATCGCCTGCTTGTTCGTTAGTGCCCGAGAAATTAAGTGTCGGATCAAAGAGGCGGGTTTTAGTAAGGCTCACGAAAACAGGGTCTGTCCGATTTTCAGTACCCAGACCACGATTACTTAAACGGGAAAGAAATGGCCTTCCTGTATCTTCAAATATTTCGGGAAGCCCAACTTCAGATCGGACTTTGCCGCCACGTTCGAATATACGAAGAATATTTCCTGGTTGCGTCATTTCATATCTTGGCAGCGGATCAAGGTACGGAATTACCCCCCTACTTTTTTCGAATTCGGTAGGTGGCGGATTGGATTGAATTCGCAATGGTGTGCCGTTCATGCTGTAAAGCTCGCCATGACGGGGCACTTTGTAAGGAATCGAACCGTTGTTATAAAGTGCAGCACCCCAAAGCATACAACCATGGCTCATCATGCTTTTTCGAACTTGGGTTACAATATTTGAATGGCAGTTTACGGTACCACAACTGATATGGCTGATGCGGGAATCACCTGGGTTCACAAAGCGGATGTAATCTGGGGATTCTTGATTCAGAAGGGTGTAACTTCGAACAGGGTTTGCAGAGTTACGCCAAGCACCGGGCTTTTTAGCAGGTGGGGCCGCAGGGCAAACGCGAGGAGTGTTGGCGGGCCTTTCGGGATAGCCGGGGCCATCAACATTCCGGGTGAAATTCGGGTTCCCACCATGGCAATCTGTACAACCAATTCTCACGGTTGTTTTGCAATGCGGATCTTTGGAATTTTCATGACACGAAATACAATTTGCAGACTTGGCTTTGATTTCTTCATCCGATTGCTTATTAAGATCCAGCCCTTCCAATTCAGGCGGCAAAGGAAAAGGTACATTGGAAGGTGCAACAATTGCAACGGTGGGTGGAGCAGCTGATAGGGGCATCGAGCTTTTAAACAAGCCCCCAAAACCATAAAATACTCCCAGCGAAAGAGCCAGAAACACTAGACTATTGGTCACTTTTTCACGAGAAACATTCAAAAACATGGCCATTGCGCCTCCTGCACTTAAGCCACGAAAAAACCCATACGCAAGGTTGCGCATGGGTTTAATGTAAACTTTTTAACTAATTTAGGTCAAGAGAGGTAAAGTTATATTACTCCTAAGAATAAAAACGCCTAATAGGTTAGGGTAAGCTGGGCAAATCCGGCAACTAGGGGATCCACTGTTCCGAACGGATTATTATACAAGGCCTTAAAGGCTGAACCTGGAACTAGGGTCGAAACACCCACCGTCATAATTGCATTGTTATTCAGAAAAGGCCTGTATTCAAAGCCCGAGCTTAAATCGGTGCCAAGGAAATTATTAATGCCACCCGCAAAAACATATTGCTCGATCACAGCACTACTTTCTAACCACAAGAAATTACAATTGTTGATCATTTTCAATTTCGGATTGATATCTAAATCAAATCCTAAATTATAAAGCAGCAAGCCAGGGTTCACAAAATTCGCCTGACCCTGAGTTTTACTGCTACGAAGATCTGGGATTAAGCTACCGTTATTCACCAAGTTCACACCAAACAACTTCACCGATTGCCTTTGCCAGTAACTGAATGGCCCGCCAGCAAAATTACTATTTTCAAAGATGGTATCAAAACCAGAGGCATGACTGTTGGTTATATCTCGATCACCCGAAGACCAGAAGAACGAAGTACGAAACCTCGCATAATCCCGGTCATAAGAAAGTTCACAAGCGGCCATCGCTGCGCGAATATCCTGCGCCTGCCCTGCAAGAGGATTATAAGCATCATAACCCATTACATAATACATTTGATGCGAAACATTAAAG
>Ga0194045_1000233_pt1 | contig 17964 bp, 14 predicted proteins | sample JunL6211m_MetaG_FD_161686 | JGI IMG/M metagenome (GOLD analysis project Ga0194045, IMG submission 161686) | Anoxic zone freshwater microbial communities from boreal shield lake in IISD Experimental Lakes Area, Ontario, Canada - Jun2016-L626-11m | ecosystem: Environmental > Aquatic > Freshwater >...
TCCTTCTTCACCATTGCTGGCGAAGACAAAAAGTTTGTTGATGCCAAGGCTGTTGTCGTTGGCAAATCCATCATCGTTAGTGCAGAAGGGGTAACCAAGCCTGTTTCTGTGCGCTTTGGCTGGCATGAAGAAGCTGAACCCAATCTTTCGAACAAAGAAGGTTTGCCTGCTTCACCATTCCGAACTGATGACTGGAAGTAAACTTCAGCGATGTTAAATTTGAACGCTCGTGGAATTCATTTTCCTCGGGCGTTCTTTCTCTCTCTAGAAAAGGGGTCAGGTCTCTTTTTCGGCAGTTTACCTTCTTTATCCTTGTGATAAGCCATGAAAAAGAGACCTGACCCCTTTGTTCTTTCTTTAAAGCGATGGAGGCTTACAATGTTACGGGTTATAAACTTGGTTCTGTTGGCGACGGTGCTATTTATTGCTACATATTCTGCTATGGTTCGCGCGGCGGAACCGATACCCGACAAAGATGGCTGGTTTGACTTGTTCGATGGTAAAAGCCTTGATGAGTGGAAAACTTCTGAAGATTTTAAAGCCTTTAAGGTGGAAGATGGACTGATCGTTGCGGGCCCATCAAAGCTGACCCACCTGTACTATAATGGTCCGGTTCTTAAGGCAAACTTCAAAAACTTTGAACTGAAGGCCGAGGTTAAGACTCGTCCCAAGGGGAATTCAGGTATTTTCTTTCACACGACCTATCAGGCGAAAGGGATCCCTGCCAAAGGTTTCGAATTTCAAATCAATAACACCGGAAGCGACCAAAGATACCGGACGGGCGCTATCTACCCCACCAAACCACTGGACAAGGTTCTACTAAAAGATGATGAGTGGTTCGAGTGCCACCTCTCGGTTCGCGGGAACAAAGTTGTGTTGAAGGTTAATGGAGAGACCACGCACGATGTGGAGTTGCCCGTCAATGCGAAGAGCGGCTTATCGCTTTCCAGCGGTACATTTGCGATCCAGAGTCACGACCCTGGCAGCGTTGTCTACTTCCGCCGCATTCGCGTAAAGCCTCAAGAATGACTCCTTTTGTTCTCTTTGAACAACCCTTGGAGATGCCTTAGATATGTTTTTGCCTAGATCCGTTTTTGTGGAGGTCCTTATGCAGAGTTTGCATTTCAAAATCTGTACGCTGCTGATCCTTTGCGTCATGGGCGGTAGATCTTTGAATGCTGCGGAGCCAATCCCATTTACTAAGGTGGCACCGCTCATTAAACAGCATTGCTCCAAATGCCATGACTCAAGCGTTGTGAAGCCTAAGGGGAAATTGAAGATGGATAAGTTGAACATAGATCTTGTTCAAGGCAAAGACGGTGATCATTGGCAGGAAGTTCTCAATCGCCTTAACTTCGGCGACATGCCCCCCAAAGAAGAACCGCAGATCGGAAACGCGGATCGAGAAATGATCACTGGTTGGATCGTGCAGGAAATGCGGCGGGCTGCCCTCACCAAGAATACCATCACGCAATTTCGCAGGCTCACTCGCCGCGAGTATGAACGAACCATGCAAGACTTGCTTGGTGTCGGGATCGAATTTGGGAGAAGGCTACCCGAGGATGGCCGATCCAAGGAAGGATTCCGCAATGACGGCGATGCTTTGCGAATATCGCCTCTTCAGTACGAGATGTATCTTCAAATTGCAGACGAAGCTCTTGCTGGGGCGATTGTCACTGGCCTCGCGCCCGAAGTGCATCGGTATCGACTCGAAGCGAAAAAGCCCCCTGTAGTATTACCCAAGCCCGACAACCGACCAGGCGATAGCTATAACTATAAAGCCAAAGATAAGACCTTTACCATCGGGGATGATTGCCTATTTGGGAAGGATGTCAAAAAACAACAGCCCCTTGGCGTGTTGTTGCCTGATGCGCCACAATCATTCGGCGAAGCAGCGTTGAAAAAGCCCGATTTCCGGTACGGGTTTAGGCTGCACCATCCATTCCGCCGGGGTGAAATGCTGATCCGAGTGCGGGCAGCTCGTGTTGAGGATGAGCCCGGTAAAGACATTACGAGACCGCCGCAACTTGCCGTCGGCTTGGGTTGCACCAACTTGCATGGGATCGAAATCAAGAGTATAGGCGAACCGATTGTCATCGAGCATACTGAATTTCGGACCTATGAGTTTCGCGCTCGGCTTGAGAATTTTCCACTGCCCAACCCGGGCCCGTTCCGAGATCAGAATTGCAGCATTCTCTACGCATGGAATCCCCCCTCAATTGCCAAAGATCCGAATCCGCCGAAACTCAAAATAGAGTGGATCGAATTTGAGAGCCCGTTCTTCGAACAATGGCTACCTCCCTCGCATACCCGCATATTGTTTCCTAACAACGACAAACTTGCCGAACCAGATTATGCAAGTGAAGTGATCAAACGCTTTGCCACACGGGCCTACCGTGGGCCAGTTGAAAAGACAGAAATGGATCGCCTAATGTCGTTTTGGACTACCTCTCGCAAGGAAGCCGATTCGCTTGAAACTAGCATCCGTGAGACACTTAGCCTAGTGCTAACATCGTCGCGCTTTCTCGCCCTCCCCACGAAGCACACAGAAGGTAGCAGCAAAGAGCGACTTACCGACCACGAACTGGCATCGCGACTCTCTTACTTCCTCTGGAGTACTATGCCAGACGAAGCGCTGCTTAAACTGGCAGGACAAGGCAAACTCCGCGATCCAAAAGTTCTCGCAGAACAAACCCGCCGAATGATAAAGGATCCGAAGGCTTGGCAGTTTATTGAGCAGTTTGCAGAGCAGTGGCTGGAACTCGATCGGCTTCAGCGCATCACGATTAATAAGGGGCGTTACCCCGAGTTCAACGACCAACTCAGCTCCGATATGAAGGCCGAGACTCTCCATTTCTTTGCTCACCTGCTCCGAGAAGACCTGAGCATCTTAAACTTCCTTGATGCAGATTTTACCTTTGTCAACGAGGGGCTTGCCAAACATTATGGCATACCCGATGTCAAAGGTTCGGGACTTCGTAAGGTGAAGCTCGATCCTCAATTGCATCGCGGCGGCCTGCTAACTCAAGCCAGTGTCCTTACCGGCAATTCCGATGGTCTCGATGGGCATCCGATCAAACGCGGAGTGTGGTTGCTCAAGAACCTTCTCGATGACCCACCACCTCCCCCTCCCCCAAATGTGCCTGAACTCGACCGTGCAAGTAATCCTAAGCTCAAGGGGCTTTCTATCACTGAAGCACTGGCTCTTCATCGTAATAATAACGCTTGTGCCGGATGCCATAGCAAGATCGATCCGTGGGGCATTGCTTTTGAAGAGTATGATGCCATTGGCAACTGGCGGATGCAAAAGTCAGCGAAGGTAGTTGAGGCGAAAGCCGAACTTCCGACTGGAACAACGGTAAATGGTATGGTAGAGTTGAAAAGGGAATTATTCCGCCTGCGTACAGACGACCTTCGCAAAGCAATGCTGCGAAAAGTGGCTAGTTATGCTCTGGGTCGATCTTTGACTTTGACCGATGTGGAAGCGATGAATATGCTGTTGCCCGCCTTGAAGCAGCGCGAAGACCGGCTTGCGGCTTTGATTGAACTAGTTGTCGCCAGTGAGCCGTTCCAAACGAAGTAACTGAATCACAACTAAGACGGTATTACTGATACAGACTACCGAGACCAACAAACCTACGAAAGGTTTTTACCATGCCTCGACCTTCCTGGAGCCTCAACCGACGAACCTTCCTTCGTGGAACCGGCCTTGCACTCGCGCTTCCATGGCTTGAAGCAATGGCTTCAGCGGCTCCATCTACCCCGAAGCCGAAACGGTTTTGTGCATTCTTCTTCGGCAACGGTGTATCACTCACCAAACCCACCGATCCGACAAGTGATTGGAACTGGTTCCCACGCACCGAGGGCGCAGACTACAAGTTTACCCGCTCGTTGGAAACTCTTTCTGATCATAGGAAAGATTTGACGATCTTCGGTCAACTCTCGCATCCCAGTAGTAGGCAGCTTGTCGGTCACAACACTGGCGATGTTTGGCTTAGTGGGGCTGATATTCGACAGAACCTTAACAATTCCGTTTCGATCGATCAGTTAATTGCCCGAGAGTACGGCAGGCATACGCGGATTCCATCGCTGGTGCTTTCAAGCAATGGCGGCACCGGCATGAAGAGTCGCGCAACCACGATCTCTTTTGATCAGCAAGGGCGAGCAATACCTGCAGAATCAAACCCAAAGAGCATTTTTGAACGCCTCTTTGAAAAACCTGCCGAGGTTGACCGAGATGCTCGTGAGCGTGTATTAGCTTCGGGTCGAAAGCGTGTTGATTTCCTTATGGAAGATGCCCGTTCGCTCCGTGGTCAGCTCGGTCGTCTGGATCAGCAACGGCTTGACGAGTTTCTTTCCTCATTAAATGAAGTGGAAAGCCGCCTTAATCGGGCCCAGGCTTGGCTCGGCAAAGCAATGCCTGATGTTGATCGTTCCAAGATCAATCTCGAAGTCTCGCAGAAGGGACCAACCGACTATATTCGCACCATGATGGATCTCATCGTACTTGCTTTCGAGACTGATACCACCCGTGTTGCGACCTACCAAATCTCATCGGAAGATGGCCATGGTATCTGCGATCGCTTCCCCGGTATTCTCAATTTTGGCAAGCACGGCGGACATCACGGGTTGAGCCACTCCAATCCTTCAAAAGAATCGAGCTGGGGTGAATACGACCGCTACCTCGCAGAACAATTCGCCTACTTCCTCACCCGGCTCTCCGCAATTCGTGAAGGCGAAACACGGGTTCTAGATCGTACTCTTGCGATGTTCGGCAGCGGAACCAGCAGCACGCATAATGCTCGCAACTACCCAACCGTATTGGCGGGGGGTAAAGATTTAGGGCTTCGACATGGCCAATACATCAAGGCGCGCGAGGAACGGCCTCTTGGTGATTTGTTTGTGACGATGCTTCAGCGTCTGGACTTCCCAGTTCGTAATTTCGCCGACAACGCAGGCGAATTCAGCGAGATCGTGTAGCAATAACGGCCTTGATGATGCCCGGGGAAAAGATCAGAGCCGGATGCGTGAGCGACGGTGGGAACAACCATGCCATCTTATTTTCTTTGCTAACAGATGCAAAATAAACACTATTTGTTATCTGAGTTTAGGATTATCATAAGCTTAGATAACCTATAGGCGAGTCGTCATTTTTATTATTATTAAGTTAGGATTTTGTGATGAAAGTTAACAATACGCATTCAATTTTGTTTTTGTATTCTTTCTCTTTATTAATAATTACTTTTGGATTCATAACGCCAAGTTATGCTGAAAAAGGAAAAAAGACAGAGCAGCAAGAATTAATTAAGCTGATCAATGAGGGGCGGAAAAAAAATGATTTAAAGCCTTTGAAACTTGGTCAGAGTGAAGATAAGGCCGCCCAAAAATGGGCAGAACACATGCAGAAAACAAATGTTCTTGTCCATGGCGGATTTGATGGGGCACAATGTATTGGAGAAGGAGAAGATGCTAAGAAGGTTTACAATGCATGGATGGGGAGCAAACCTCATCGTGAAGGGTTGATGGGCAAAGAATACCGTGAGATTGGAATTGGAAAAGCGGGTAAGTATTGGGTTGTTAATTTAAAATAAATTTGAAGAGAAGAAAAAGGGTCAGGTCTTTCTTGTAAAAGACTAAATCTCTATATATTGCTGAATCTATTTCAGACATGTTTTATTTAATGATGACAAGAAAGCAGATTTAGCCATCAAAAGCTAAATATTGTTTGCTAGTTTTATTTGCTTAGAAAGTAATATTTATAAAAAGTGGTATGTTATTTCTTATCGTAATTAAAAACTGGGAATGAATAAGTATTTATTAACTTCCTCATAACATTCCCAGTATCAAACTGACCTACTTAATTATGGATATTAAGATGGGATTAAAACAGAGTCGATGATGTGAATTACACCATTGCTGCAAACGATGTCAGTTTTCGTGACAGTTGCGGTACCAACTTTAACTCCATGGGTCGTGTCGATGTGTAGTCCGCTTCCTTGGACAGTCGTGGCAACTTTGCCATGCATTCCAACTACATCAGCAGCCATCACTTTACCTGCGACGACATGATAAGTTAAAATCGCAGCTAATTTTGCTTTATCAGCCAAAACAGCTTCTAAAGTTCCTGCGGGTAGCTTTGCAAATGCTTCATCAGTTGGAGCGAACACAGTAAATGGTCCTGCACTCTTAAGTGTTTCGACCAATCCAGCAGCCTTTACAGCTGTTACAAGTGTTGAGAATGCTCCGGCAGCAACTGCTGTATCTACGATATCTTACATAATAAAATCCTCACGGTGTGTAACAAATTATCAGGATAAACACAGACAGGAAAAGTTCCTGTAGGATGCTGTCCCATCCACTGCTACTTCCTATTCTTAGACGGCTTCAGTTAGCAATGGCCAAACATAGGATAAAAATATTTACTCACCTTCGAGCAATATGTTCGCAATTTATACTTCTTGCGTGCTCGTATATAAATAAACCGCCGCTCACTTATCCAACTCTGTAAGAAGTGTTTTTATACTTATTTTACTGTAGATCTTGATATGTTTCGTGTGTGTCTTAAATCTCGTGTTGATCCGGGCCTCTTCATTTATTGCGTGGCAAACTTTATTGTTTCAGATGGCCATAAGGTATTTGGTCTTTACAAATTTTACGCACAAGCTTATTAAATTCTTCACATCTTAGTTAGTAGCAATAAAAGACTTAGGTATTTACAAGGCCTGAATATGAAGATACAATGAAGTATGCGAGAATAATCCGTTAAGAGGAGATGAGCTATGCCCGCTATTATTTCTGTTGTTAAATCGGCCTGCATTTTATTAACAGGGGTTGCTGCAGTTTTCTCTGCCTCTCAAATTGATTTTCCTACTGCAACCGCTACATCTACCCCAACTTTAAATCCCGAATTACAAAAATCTTTTAGATTAGCTCTTAAAATTTCCCAAATACGCTTTTCCTCAGACTCCAAAAATCTTGCTGTACTTGCGGGAGATAGATTTATAAGCACTTGGCCCGTAGAAGGAGGCAACCCAACAGCTTCCATTCTGATGGCATCTATGCCGCTTACATGCATAGAGTGGGATCCAACAGGCAGCCAGCTTTATCTGGGGACCAGTAAATCCCAAATTCTTTCCTGCAACCCAGCAACACTCGATATTCAATTCAGGATTCATTCCGACATCGAAATCATCCAGCAAATTCAATCGGTCTGCGGATCAGAATCGCTATTAAGCCTCGGAAACCTTGCCAATTCCAATGGCAAATTTCCAGAAACTTTGCCCCAACTCTGGCACGACGACATCCATAGCAGGCCACAAAACATCCCGAATTTACACTACATTTCGATGAGTAAACACGCAGAAACAGGGATTGTCGCCTTGGGTGCATCCACTGGAGAATTAGTCTTGTTCAACCCACTATCTGATACAGAATGCACGGTAATTGCAAAAATCAATTCACCTATAGATGCATTAAATTGGTCGGGCAAAAACTTGATCGCAACCTCTGAAGGTGCAGTCCACCTGATTGATTCTTCAAAAAGTCAAAGTATTAAAACCATTCAAATTTCAAGCAAACCAATCAGGCATGTTGTAATTTCCAAAGATGAAAAAACATTCTTCCTAACTAATGGAAGCGATGCAGTTGAAGTACGCCATATGAATTCAGGGGATCTGATTTGCAAGTTGGCATCCACAGATGAAATGATAAGCTCCATCGCCTTGAGTTTAGACGGAAAAACCCTGGCAGTTGGTACTTGCCAGGGTCATGTTACACTTTGGAATACCAGTGACTTTCAAATCAAATCGATCATCCCTGCTGGTATTAACTAAACTCCTGATTCCTTAAAACAACTCTTCAATTTTGGAACCTTCGGGCAATACCACATGCGGCCTGCCTGAATGATCCAGATAAGCTGCTTTAGTATCGATTCCAAGATGGTTATAAATGGTTGCAAGCACATCGTGTGGTAATTTACGATTATCCTTAGGCACAGCGCCCTTGGCATCAGAAGAACCAATAACTCTGCCACCCTTTACGCCACCACCTGCGAAAGCAGCTGACATAACATAGGGCCAGTGATCGCGCCCAGCATCTTTATTAATTACAGGGGTTCGGCCAAATTCGCCCCAAGCGACTACGAGTGTATTTTCAAGTAAACCACGTGATTCCATGTCTTCAATAAAGGCGGAATATGCCATATCCCAGCGTGGTAGGAAACCTCGTTTTTGCGAGTCAAAACCTTGCTTGTGGAAATCCCACCAACGAAGATCAACTGTTACCATCCTAACACCTGCCTCCACCAATCTTCGAGAAAGCAGCATGCGTTGGGCCCAATTAGGTGCGCCACAACGTTGCGGATCGGCCGGATCAAATGCGGGCATAAACCCATAACGATCTCTTAAGGATTGCGGTTCGCTATCGAGATCAAAAGCAGCCCGAGCCTTTCCGCTCGAAAGAATACCGAGGGCTTGATTCTGGTAATCACCGAGATTTTTCATCGATTCAGCTAAGTCGGGATTATTCAAAGTATTTAAAAGGGCTGTTCTTTCACCCAATCTGCCCGCATCTACGCCCTCTGCAAAAGTAAAGTTTGGAATTTTAAATGGCCCCGTTACAGCAGGATCCGCCATGGTTTCAAATGCTGCGTACGATTTTCCCAACCAAGCAGAACCCGTTCCAGGAACATTCTTTGGAATCATCACATACGCAGGCATTGCGGTGTTTAGGTGTTGTAATTGCTTGGCGGCAAAGGAACCGCAGCTGGGCATTACATTGGTATCAGGGCTCGGGCCACTAGGGTAACCCGTAAAACAAATCTGATCGCCAGCGGAATGGCCAACATTCCCATCGATCGAACGATGCGCTATGCTACGAATAATCGACCATTTATGCATGATCTTAGCAGTTTTAGGAAGTAATTCGGAAACTTGAATACCCGGAACACTAGTGGCAATAGGTTTAAACTCGCCCCGAATTTCTACAGGGGCATCGGGTTTGGGGTCCCACATATCATGCTGACTAGGGCCGCCACGCATCCAAAGAATAATTACAGATTTTTCGCGGTTAACAGGCTTTCCTAAAGCAGAAGCCATAGCTTCCTGCCTTAGTAATTGAGGAAGAGCCAAGCCACACATTCCAAGCGAACCAGCTTTGATAAATCCTCTGCGCGAATGGCTCAGAAGGTTAAACTCGTCACATGCTCTTTTATTGGTGCCAGCCATGAAAACTCCAGCAATTTTGATCAGGATTGATCTTTGGGTAGGTAACTTAGCTTATCTTAACCTTAACTTCATAACTTTACCACATTTATCGACACAATTACCAAAGAATATGCATCCAATTCTAACTTTAAAAGCTGTATGATAGTTCTAGGTGGGTGTTTCGACTCAAAAATAGAGTTAATTCATGGAACAATTTGGATATTTGTCTATTGGAATCATCGTTTCATACCTTGTTGGGGCGATTCCTTTCGGCCTTTTTTTGGCGAAAATCAAAGGAATCGACATCCTAAATCAGGGGAGTGGCAACATTGGCGCTACCAATGTGGGTAGAGTACTCGGGGCCAAATACGGCCTTGCGGTGTTCGTTCTAGATGCTTTGAAAGGGGCATTGCCTGCAAAAGTAGGAATGCTTTATCTGGATACCCCGTTAGGGCCTGAAATCGCTGGCATTCTTATGGGTGCATCTGCAATCTTCGGGCATCTGTTCCCGATTTATTTAAAATTCAAAGGGGGCAAGGGCATAGCAACCAGCGCAGGAGCGATGGCGATGCTTGTCCCAATTCCGTTAGCTCTAGCCCTTTTAACATGGGCCGCTTTTACCTCTTCCTGGGGTTTTGTCTCGCTTGGGTCATTAGCTTCCACCGTCGCTCTTTGTTCTTCTCAAGCTTTCATCGCTTTAAAATCAGGAACTCAAGGCAGCATGTATCTCTTGGCTTTCACTTTTCTTGCAACTGTGCTTGTTTGGATAAAGCACATCCCTAATATCTATAGGCTTTGGGCGGGTGCAGAAAACCGAGTTAAAGATTCAACCCTTTGGCGTAGCGTTGCAAATATACTGCTACAGTTATCGCTAGGGATCTGGCTAGGCACTGTGGTTTTCTTTACTGGGGTAATCGGGCCTGGTGTTTTCACTTGGTTCGAAAAGTTGTGTGTCACCGAAAACCCGCCCTACTGGCTCCCCACCCCCGAGGCATTTAAAGCAAACACCCCTGTTGGGTTCCCCAACCCTTTATTAAAGGAACAGGCCAGCAGACTCGCAGGCGTTGTGGTTTCCCCTGCGTTTCCCATTTACTTTTCCATCCAAGTGATTTGTGGTTTCACTGCGCTGATTATTTTATGGGGAAATCAAAGAAGAAATTCTGCAGGAACTTTAGGGAAAACTATGCTGGCTTGTATTGGCGTGGGATTACTTTTGGCGATAGCAGGCTGGGCTTGGGAACCGAAGGTAGAAAAAGACCGCATCGAGCGCGCCCGCCTAACCGATCAAGTTCTATTGCAAAAAGCATACAACCAAGACCTGGTTAAAAGTGCCCTGCAAGCCCGCAAGGATTTCACCAATAGTCATCTAGTTAGCTTGGGCCTAAACATGACCAGCGCACTGGGAATGCTAGCAGGAATCATTCTTTTTGCGATCACAAATGCAAAAAGAAATGTAGAACCGGCGTAAGCTCCATTAGAAAACTAATTCATTATTCTGGTTAGTTTAGATAGCATTTTAAATTAACCGTTCACTTGCCAACCTCATTTTAACCTGCGCCTTTTTTACTTCGCTAGACGAAAACCGATATGGTCACCTTGCTCGTCAGGGGTGGCCCTTAGGTCTCGATCCGCAGAGCGAGAATCTCTTGCATCAAAGCTGAATGATCCACCACGCACCACTCGAATCATTCCACTATTTGGCCCGACTGGATCTTTCACCGCAACCACAGGATAAACAGCCCGCCAATCTTGACACCATTCAAAAACATTGCCGTGCATATCATACAATCCAAACGCATTCGGCTTATAACTTCCTACCGCACTTGGTTTACCAATTTTAGAATCAGAATAGTTAGCATCCTTAGGGGTAATAGTCTCCCCAAAGGCGAAAGCTGTTTTGGTGCCTGCCCTAGCAGCATATTCCCACTCTGCTTCTGTAGGTAATCGATACCCACCCTTGGTGTTCGCATTCAGTTTCTTGATAAACTCTTGACAATCATTCCAAGTTACATCTGTTACGGGCAACTTGGCCCCCTTATTAGTACTTGGGTTGTTTCCCATCAACGCTTCCCATTGCTCCTGCGTGACCTCATACTTACCTAGGTAAAATGATTTTGATAAAGTAACTTCATGAAGTGTTTCATTATTACTGCGACCTTTTTCATCCTCAGGAGACCCCATCATAAACTTACCTGAAGGAATCAAAACTAACTCTAGATTCAAATTCTTGCCTACGTTGACCAAGTCTATTTTAGGTTCTGAGCTTTGGGTTAATTCCAAAATCGATAACAAAAGAATCGCAGCAACGCATTCATTTTTCATAAGCTTCATACCTTGCCCCACCTGATTTAGTTTCATGGAACGATTTAGTTTTCTTTACTTTAAATTAGATTAACGCAAATCAGTGGCCGGTTACAACAAAATGGAATTTTAAACTTTTAATTACGGTACATATTTTAAATAAGAATTGAAACTCGATTATAAATTAGAGTTATGAAATTCGCCTAGTTGAATATTTAATTAAACCAATCAAAGTTCATGGGTGCTTTGATTGGAATGCTTTCAGATAAATGGAGATTAAAAACACAGCCCACCCGCCTCCGTGGGTAGACTTTGTAAGAAAAGTGGGAAGGAAAAGTAAAACACTCGGACTTGCAAAGTAAAAGGCCATTTTCCTGAAGGGAAGAGGGTTGGGAGTTGAGGGAAATTAAAGAAATAATGAATAATCAAAGCGACATTAATAGTAAATTATTTAGTTTGGTATAAGGCTTTCAATAAAATTTTTACAAGAACTAGAAGCCCAATCTTTAGCACCTGTAGAACGCGCCATGGTGCGCCCTTCTATTCCAATAAGCCAAAAAGCAGGCAGGGTTTGCACCTCATAACGGGCCAAGCCAATACCAGAAGTCTCAACAACAATTTTAATGCCAGGCGCATATTTCGAAGCAATTTGTTGCGCAACTTTTGCATCCTCTTCATCCGTGCAAACATGCAGCATAACAAACGATTTCCGCTGAAACGATTTCTCTAGTTCCAACAGGGATTGCATTTCCTTTAAGCAATGCGGGCATTGCACGCCCCAGAAATGAAGCATCACTGTTTTATTTTTATAATCTGAGAGTTTTACTTTATTCCCCTGCTCATCTTCCAATTGCAATAACGGTGCGGGGTTATTCGTAACTAAAACAAACCCAGCATCTATAGCAAGTTGGTCAGTCGCAGAAACCACTTTCATGCTGGGTGATGGGTTTTGATCAGCCAACTTCAAAACATGCTTCGCCAAGGCATCAAGATCAATTTCTGTCAAAATATTTTTAATTCCGGGCATTACGGTACCCGGAATTCCCTCAACGATCACTTTCTTAATCGAAGGTAAATCGATCGGGGTTTTCCAAGGACGCAGAGAAAAATCCCGCGGTGCACTTTTTAAATTCTGTGCGGAGACCCCGTCTCCCCTTCCTTCAGACCCATGGCAAGATGCACACATTCCCTGATAAAGAAATGGCCCCCTAGAAGCCGAATGCTCGGGTGTTGGAGTTTTAGGTGTGCCTCTTTTTTTTCCAATCAATAATCCGCCAATAATCGCAATTGAAAACAACCCCACCATGGTTGCGATTAAAACCGAATTCCCTTTCGCAGGCATCTGGCTCATGGTTTCGATTCTTTCACCACGATTGCACCATACTTTACCTTCTTGAATTTTATCGCTTTTCCAGCTTCAGAAAGCTCATTCCAGGCAATAAGTAAATCTCCATCTTGGGCGATTGCAATCGCGGGCCTGGTTTGAAACACCGCAGATTTTTCATCAACGGCTTTCACTGAGCCAAATTTCTTCCCATCTTTTTCGAATGTAGCAACCATGATGTTTCGACCAACCCCGGCACTAAAATCCTGCGCACCATGTTTGTGTTCTGCACCCGCATCAACCACCAATGCCGCTTCCTTGCTTTCCTCCCAAACAGCATGAACATCGCCTCGTGCATCCAGCACCAATTTGGCATTTCCCTGACTCCCCTGAGTGATGGGGTGTAACTCCGTAGCAGTGAATTTCATTTCATTACGGTTGGCGTAAGCATGATAACAACGCTGCGAACCAGAGCGGGCATCCATCCAAGTGATATGAAATGTATCTCCTGCCAAGACCATAGAGGCACCATCATGAGGGCAGCCATCGAACTTCCACGTTGGGGAAATAACAGGGATAGGAGTTTCAAAAGAAGCTGCACCGGGCTTCCTTCGACTGATATAAAAATCGCGGTATCCATCTTGGATATTTCGAAATGCAACATAAACAGTGCCATCTAAAGCGACTAAAGTTGAAGTTGGGCAGCAAGGGCAAACGCCTTTATCTGGATCCCCCGCACCCGCAGTTTCTTCAATTGAGAACTCGGTTTTTGCAGGTCCTTTTACTGAAGCAAATGTTTTTTGCTTCTTATCACGATTATCAAGCCATGAAGAAACCATGGTGCCATCTTGGCCAAGAGATATAGAGGTAAAAGCAGCACGGGCATTTTCACCATGGTGAACCGGGGCAGGGGTTCCGAAGCTTTCGCCACCATCCTTCGAGGAAGAAACCACCATCCGAACGCCGCTTAAATCTGGCAGGGCCTCAGTCCAAGCCAGAAAGATTTCATCATTCCCTGCAATCACATGGGGAGTCATGCGGACATCGCGGGAAATGGTTTTACCCTTCATTTGAGATACCGCTTTGAATATGCCAGACTTGATCACTTCTTTAGCTGCATTGAAAGACTCACCTTGATTGTCCGACGTTGCAAGCAAAAGTTTCTTGTCTGAATCACTGGTCTGAGAGGCCCAAGCAAGATAGATCCGGCCCTTGCCATCGACTGCAAGGCTAGGGCGTTCCTGAGTGTCCTTGACATCATATTGCTCGAGGGGAAAACTCTTGGATCCACCCTTAGGCTCTGATTGATTGCAGCAGGAAGAAGGAATAAAGGTAGGGCCATCAAAATCAGTTGCGAGGTACAACCCCAGAGATCCACCAAGAATTACGGGAACTCCAAGGAATAACAACTTCATCCAAGATCCATTAGTAATCATTAATTATACTCCTTAAGCTATATCAATACTTTTTTATGGAAGAGTCCCAACTTCACCCCCGGCACGCGTTGCAGCAGCTTGCCACATTACAGAATCAATCTGATTGGTGACAAACCTTACCGAGCCATCTACCATAGCACAATTTGCACCGCCTGAGTGTTTACTTCGTGCAGCAAACCATCCCCTGCCATGGGCCCCGCAATCTAGTGTAGTATCATTGGGCCTAAGAGCTGTATTAAAAACCGAGTTCCAGTCTCGACCGCCCCAAAACCAAGTGCTCCCACGCATTACGCCCCATGCCCGCGTGCCTGTATCGCATTCCGTGGGCCGGGTTAAAACAACAGAGCCGCGTATCCACCCGCCAGGCATAACGGAATTCGACGTAAAGGCACCTGTATTAAGGGCAACATAATATCTACCGGTAGCATCAGGGGGAGCAATGCTTGAGGCAGGGGCGGTTCCACCCGGGCCCAGCAGGCATTCTGATGCAAGCAGCGTATTGGAAGCCCCATCCATTATCCCACTATACCTAACATTTGAACCGTACCAAAACATTCCATCCGTTGGAAATTGGGCATCATAATTCACCTGCCTTGCTGTGGCAGTACCCGAACCCATGTTGAATACATAATTAGTGCCCGCAGTGGTAAATGCGTTGGGTGTTCGAGTTGCCTTGGTTTGAGGAAAAAGCGGGTCACCCCCATCAGAGGAACATAAAAACATTTTTATCTGCGAACTAGCAGCAGGGTCATGAACGGGGTTAATATCTCCACTCCAACCGCTGATGGTTGCAGGCTTCGAGTAATCAATCAACTTTTGCAAAGAGCCTTGTTCAAGGTAAGGCAATAAATTAGCAAGCACACCAAAGGCATAATGGGCAGTGGTCATACCTGCAGGAAGGGGATTGGGGGCACCATCTGATAAGCCAGGAAAATAACCCCGAACCGATTCATGGTTGGCCATCCCAAGGGATATTTGCCTAAGGTTATTGGAGCAACTCATTCTAGCTGCTGCTTCCCGCACTTTTTGCACCGCGGGCAATAAAAGCCCAATTAAGATTGCAATGATTGCAATTACGACCAAAAGCTCTATTAGGGTAAAGGCTTTCCTTTTCATGGGAAGCGACTTTTTAAAAGAACTCATAATATTAACTCCTACTTAATTTACTTGGATTAATTTCACAAAGGTTTGGATTGCTGCAATAAAAAATATGCAAGCAATAATTCATCCCCAGAAAAAGGGAACGCTTTGAAAACTGAAAAGTAAATTAAATCCGAGGAGGCTTAAAATTGAAGAACTTAATTCCAGAGGAAAGAGAGGAATTATCTGAAGGCTGGTTTGAATCAGAAGCGAGAATCAAATCAATTGAACCTATTTCTTGAATAGCCATATCAACGCCAAACTGACTAATCAGATTAGTGCCTTTGCACTTGTTGGTGGAAACGGGATTCAACCAAAGAACTTTAATACCCTGCTCCTCGGGGTTTTCTTGCGCTAGGGCAAAATCATCCGAAGGCAATTCATTCGAAAAGCAGCATTTGCAATCATTGCTACAGCAAGAAATTTTGGCATTAGAAGTACAACAACCTTTAAACTGCAATGAAACCATGGAATCTGGATTTGAAGTAAACGCCAAGGGTAAGCCAAATACATTCACAACTTGCCCTAGCAAGCAACAAAGTATCAGAAGTTGGGAAAGATATTTAAACATGAGTTCTTATAAAGGCAAATTTTACAGAAAAAGCCATCTTGCCCATCTTACCATTGAAAACCCCGTTTGCAATGTATTAATGAGCATTATTTAGAAATACCCTTCATTAAGCATTATAGCAGCCATAACTTACAGCAAGTATTGACCAAACTAAAATTCTTAGGTATGGGATTCGGGAAGGATGGACTATTGTCATTTAGGGGTGCTCCATTGAGCAAGAATATCATGGCTAAGAACACAGTTTACAAGGTTTTAGGATCTGCGATCATAGTAGGATCGGTACTTACCGGGTGTGGTAAAAAATCCGTCCCAGAGCCCATTACCAAAGCAGAACCCGCTGAAGTAAAAGCAATCACGACTTCCAACCAAAATAACAAGCAAGAAGAAGCCGCTGAAGATTTGCTGCACCAGCCATTCTTAAAAGCCGTCTGCATAGGCGATAACCCACCCGAGTACTGTAACCGGCCGCCCGATGTAACTGTGACCAAGAAATCTGTTTACAAACTTTATGAAGCAGTGCAAGCGTGCTGGGATGAGATTCGATTTAAAGATAAAGCTGGGAATTTGATCGATTACACTGCTATTATTAGCACCGATCAGGGCGATATCGAGATGGAACTTTTTCCAACTCAGGCGCCAAATCATGTTCGAAACTTCATCGCTCTTGCCAAGGTTGGTTATTACGATGGGCTATTCTTTGAAGAAGTTCATCTCGAAGAATCAGAAGAACCCGTGGTTAAGCTGGAACAATTGCGCGCAGGTTGCCCATTGGGAACAGGCGAGGTAGGCTATGGCAGTATCGGATATTGGCTAAAGCCTGAATTCAGCCCTGAAACCAAGCACGAAGCAGGCACAATCGGCTCTTTTTACGAATTAGATCCAGAAACCTCTGCCTGCAGGTTTTACCTTAATTTAGATAAAGCCCCATTCATGGACGAAAACTACAGCGCAATTGGCAAAATTACCAAAGGGATGGAAGTTGCCAAGAAAATCTACACTATGCCCTTAAAAGCTGAAAATGATGAAGGAAGTCGCAAGCCTGAAAAGCCTGTAACGATAAAGAAAATAACAATTCAAACGAGAAATAGTGTCAATACGGTTGCGGGCCGATAAGATAGAAACATGTCCGCACCAGCGGGCGCGGTTTAATTAGCCGCAGCGAGGCGCTGGGAGGGGCCCCACGCAAAGGGAAGTTGTTAACCTGGTCAGGCCGGAAGGTGCAGCCATACGCAGCGTACCCTTGTGCAGTGGATTCGCCTCTCTCGGCGCCACGCTGCGCCTTACTTTTCCCTTACTTTTCTATAAATCGATCCATGGCCAAAGCTGCTCCAAAAAACCAGGCCACAAGCACTACGCCTCCGGAAGGTTACACTGTTCTGGCTCGAAGGTACCGCCCTGGCGGGTTTAGCGACCTTATTGGCCAGGAAGCAATTTCTCAAGTTCTTACGAATGCAATCAAGCACAACCGTGTAGCCCATGCGTATTTATTCACAGGTGCTCGGGGGGTGGGAAAAACCTCTGCAGCCCGAATTCTTGCCAAGGCCCTGAATTGCGAAAAAGGGTCCTCCGTTACTCCTTGCGGAGTCTGCTCGATATGCACTGCAATCGCAACGGGTGAAGATGTCGATGTGCTAGAAATCGATGGCGCAAGCAATCGAGGCATCGATGAGGTGCGTGAGATCCGCAACAATGTGCAATACAGGCCAAGCAGATCGCGCTACAAAATTTACATCATTGACGAAGTGCACATGCTTACAGGGCCAGCTTTTAACGCCTTGTTAAAAACACTTGAAGAACCCCCTTCCCATGTGAAGTTCATCTTCGCTACCACCGAAGTTCAGAAAATCCCGATTACCATTCTTTCACGCTGTCAACGCTTTGATTTTTCCAGCATCGGCACAAAACAAATTGCAGCGCATCTGCAGGAAATTACAATCAAAGAAGGATTGGAAGCAGAACCCGAAGCCATCGAACTCATCGCACGCAGGG
>Ga0194045_1000234_pt1 | contig 17954 bp, 19 predicted proteins | sample JunL6211m_MetaG_FD_161686 | JGI IMG/M metagenome (GOLD analysis project Ga0194045, IMG submission 161686) | Anoxic zone freshwater microbial communities from boreal shield lake in IISD Experimental Lakes Area, Ontario, Canada - Jun2016-L626-11m | ecosystem: Environmental > Aquatic > Freshwater >...
CATTAGAAGATACTGCTACTACTATTTCTAATTTTGAAAATTGGTTACAAAAATATAAAGATTTGCCAGGCAAAAAAATAGGTGTAGTGCAAGGGAAAACATATACTGAACTTCACGAATGCTATAATTTTATGGCTAGTAAAGCTGATAAAATTGCCATAAGTTTTGATTATAGCTATTATTTACTAACAGCTCTCGGCAACAACAAATATCAGCAATATTGTAACGGAAGATTTAAATTTATTAATGACTTAATAAGAGATAAAGCTATTGTTCGTGACAAACCTCACCATTTATTAGGTTGTTCTGTACCAGTAGAGTTTGGATTTTATGGTAGTGAACCTCATATATACAGTTTTATAGAAACATTAGACACATCTAATCCAGTCGTTAACGGTATGCATAATATTAAATATAACTCTCTTGGTGTTAAAGATAAGTTAAGTGTAAAATTAGCCGATCTTTTTAATGTTAAATCTATTAAACCTGCAGGTATGAATATTATTGAGCATAATATTCAGCAGTTTAAAACAATTGTAACTTCTCCAAACAATTTATAATAATATGAAAAAATGGATCGCGTTGTTTAGTCAGACTGGCACCGAGATAGTTAATATATCTACGCGCATAGGTAGATGGCCAGACATTATATGTACTAACAAACATTCAAATGATTTAGAATTAATTAATAGTGTCTTACTTGAAAATTGTTTTAACCGTATTATGTTTATGGCAAAACAGCCATCAGTAGTGGAGTATGATACTGTTCTTAAAAATCTAAAAATGTCTCTTATTACATTGCACGGTTACATGCGTATTATTCCACCCGATATATGTAATAGGTATATAATATATAACGGGCACCCGGGAGATATAGAAAAATATCCTATTCTTAAAGGTAAGGACCCTCAAAAAAAAGCATGCAATTTAAATTTACCTACATCGGGAAGTGTTATACATAGAGTATCTCCTGATGTAGATAGTGGTAGTATAAAGTGTATTAAGAGATGTGATATACTTCCTCAAGATCTCGAAGCAACATATACAATTTTACATAAAAATTCTACTAATTTATGGATTGAATTTATTGCAAATGAGCTTAATATAAAGCTATGAAAATTGCAATTTCAGGACTACACAGTCAAGGAAAAACTACTTTAATTAATGCACTAAAGCAGACTGATACCTTTAAAGGGTTTTCTTTTAGAGATAGCCCTACAAGAGCTTTAATGGGGGATCATTTAATAAATGAATCAGGAACACAAAACACTCAAGTGTCTATTATGTTTAATCATTATTTAAATCATATTGGTAAAAATATTATTCTTGATAGATGTGCTCTAGATGGATTAGCTTATACTGAATATTTTAAAGATCAATTTGATTATGATGTTTATGGCTCAATGCAATTATTAGGTCTATATCTTTTAGATCAATATGATTATATTTTTTATATTAAACCAGAATTACCTTTAAAAGAAGACGGGGTTAGATCTACAGGTAAAGAATTTTTTGAATCAGTAAAGAGCAATTTTGAAAATATTATTTTAAAATACGATGTACCTGTAATAACTGTATCAGGTACAGTAGAGCAGCGATTACAAACAATACTTAACACATACAACAATTAAATATTATGACACCAGACAACACAGCAATTAGTAAAGTACTCGGAAAAACAGTCTCAGCACCGACTCAGTATGATAGTTCTATTCTTGTACGAGAACCTCGACAAAGTAATAGAACATATTTAAATATTAAAGATGAAAATCTTCCTTTTAAAGGTATTGATCTTTGGAATAATTGGGAAATTAGTGCTCTTACTGACATCGGTTTACCAGTCACAGGTATTGCAAAAATTACATATAATTGCAATTCAAAATATATTGTTGAGTCAAAATCAGCAAAATTATATTTTAATTCATTTAATATGACGCGTATAGGGGATACGCCAGAAGATGTTACTAAAAATATTGAATCTTTAGCTAGCAGAGATTTAAGTTTATTTCTTGAGACAGAAGTAACTGTAAATATTAGGCCGGCTAACTCTTTTTGCCCTTTGCAAAGAGAAGATCAATACCACTCTAATAGTATTTTGCTTGATCATTTGATTAAAAATATTGTAATTGAAAAATATACAGAAACGCCTGAGCTGTTGTCTTATTCATCTATTCAAACAGAAAACGTCTCTCAAAAATATTTTAGTACTCTATTACGATCAAATTGTCGTGTCACTAATCAACCAGATGCTGGCGATGTTTATATATACATTAATTCTAAGGTAGTTGTAGACCCAACAAGCTTATTAAAGTATATTGTAAGTTTTAGAGGAGAAAATCACTTTCATGAAGAAATTTGCGAAGCAATTTATACTCGTCTTAATAATACATATACACCAACCGAATTACTAGTTGCATGTTATTATGTGCGCCGCGGCAGTTTAGATATTAATCCTGTAAGAGCGTCTCATGATTATCTTATTCCAGCAGATTTTAAGAACCCTTCTCTACCTTATATTAAAACCCCTAGACAATAGTTGAAAATTAAAATATATACATTAAAATACACATATGAGTAATACAACACTAACCACATTCCTAGATTCTCTAGGGCGAACTATCATTGCAGAAGAAAGAGCAGATTTATCTACAGCTACTCATCTAGCTGTTAATAATCCTGTTATTGTACATATTGTACCTGTAGGCAACTCAGGTCAAATGACAGTACAGCTTCTGCCTGTATTCTTTAGAGAATTTCTTGCAGATAAGACCGAAGACACTACTTGGAAATATAATCGCGAGACTATTACAGAAGCTGAGACAATTGTATTTGACTTTAAGCTTTCTGCACAATACCAACAAATGTTCTCAAAGTCTAACCTCATCATCCCTGCAGAAGCTGGTGAAATAACACCCCCTTCTCCTGACGTAGTTAAACTTTTTGACGAATAAAAAAATATGTCAAAAAATCTATCTAAAGAGGTATTAGCAGCATTTAAGGCTTTAGATGACCTTAACCCTGATGCTACGTTTCTAGACGAATCTACGCTTTCAAACGTAGATTCGTGGATTGATACAGGATGTATGGCTTTAAATGCTATTATTTCTGGGTCTCTCTACAAAGGTATCCCTATGGGTCGTGTTACAGGATTTAGCGGTCCATCTCAGAGCGGTAAAACTCTTATATTAAATCGTATTTTTGCTAATGCTCAAAAAGCTGGTATGACTCCAGTTGTGTTTGATACAGAAGCAGCATGTGATAAGCAGTCTGCTGAAAATTGCGGGTGCGATGCATCAAAGATTAAGTATTGCCCTGTAGATACAATTGAGCAGTGTCGTAATCAAATTATGGCTTTTCTTGATAGTGTTATTGAGAATAATTTGCACGGTAAATTTATCATCGGTGTTGATTCTCTCGGTAATCTTATTGGTCAAAAAGAATTAAATGATGTAACTAACAATAAAGATTCTGCAGACATGGGTACACGAGCAAAGTCTCTTAAAAGCATGTTGCGTGTAATTACATCTAGGGCAGCTAAAGCTAATATTCCTATTCTTTTTACTAATCATATCTATAGTAATCCCACAGAATTGTACCCGTCTCTTGTCAAGACCCAGTCTGGCGGCTCAGGACCAATTTATATGGCTTCTGTGCTTGTACAGCTTGCAACAAGACAAGAAAAGCAAGATGATAAAAGAGAGAATGATATAATTTTGCCAGGGGCTAATAAAGTTTCTGGTGTAACTATGCGCGCACTCACGACAAAAAATCGTTTTGTGCCTCCGTTTCTCGAAACAGAAATTTATCTTAATTTTAAAACCGGTCTTGCAAAATATTCAGGCTTGCTTGATATGGCAGTTGGGCATAAAATTGTAATACAAACAGGCTCTACATACGCACTTGCAGATGGTACCAAATTAGGCTATTTTAAGAATTGGGGTAGTGATACATCAATTTGGGATGAAAAAATTCTACCTCAACTTGAAATTGCTTTAAACAGAGCAGTATCATTTAGTAATAAAGATACAGAACAAACAACTCAAGAAATAGTAAATGAAATATCAATCCACGAAGATAATTGAGCTAGGTAGCTGCGCTTTCAGGCAGTGGAAAGCCTCTCATTCTCATTGCAAACATGTTCATGGGTACCAACTTAAAGCTAAATTCTGGTTTGCTTGCAACGAGCTAGACGAAAAAAACTGGGCTGTAGATTTTGGAGGACTCAAAGGTCTCAAGAAAATTCTTCAAGATCAATTTGATCACACATTGTGTATTGATGCTTTAGATCCTTTGCGTGGAATTTTCGAAGATCTAAATGCAGCTGGGGGTTGTGATCTAAGAATTATGAAGGGTGGTGTAGGTATCGAAAAAACGGCTGAATGGTGCTTTTATGCAGCAAAAGATTTCTTAAAAAAAAATTATGGTAATCGTTGCTGGGTAGAAAAAGTAGAAGTGTGGGAACATTCAGAAAATAGTGCAATTTTTAGTGACAGCGATAACTTATAGATATTTAATTGCACTCTATATTAAAGTATAATAGACTCTAGGTGACTGGAGTCTATTTTTTTATATCTATGAATAATACGTTAAAGTTAGATTTAGATTTTTTTGAGACAGTAGTAATGTATAACGCATTATTTTGTCCTAACTATCTAGAAGCTATTATTGATTATGCAGAGCCTGTTTATTTTAAGAATAAAGATATTAAAATATTATTTGATGTACTAACTACATATTATCGTAAAGCTGGCACTATACCTAATATAACTGAATTTAAAGCTCATCTTGTTGCTGAAGAGCAAAAAACCGCTCTTAAAAATGTAGTATTAAGTTTCAAGCCAATTGATACTAAATATAATTTTGACCAACTAATTGAAAATACTCAACAGTTTCTTAGGGAGAGAGCTGTATATTATACACTACAACGTACAAACTATGAAGTACAAAACAATAGTACTGACACTGCTAAAATTTTAGAAGCTTTTGAAAAAGCTTGTAGTATTTCATTAATTGATAATATTGGGTTTGATTATCTTGAAAACATCGATCAGCACTGTAAAGATCTATTAGAGGTATTTAAGAGTATTCCTACAGGGTGGAAATGGCTCGATGAAAAACTTGGCGGTGGTTTAATGGCAGACGGCAAAGCATTATATGTGTTTTGTGGTGCTACAAATGTAGGAAAGTCTATATTTTTAGGAAATATTGCTACAAGTATCTTGAAACAACAAAAAACAGTATTATTAATAAGTCTTGAAATGTCAGAGGCTGTATATTCAAAGCGCATCAGCACGCAGCTATCTCAAATACCAATAGCAGAAGTTACAACTTATATTGAATCTCTTCGTTTGTTCTTAAATGAATATAAGCAAGAAAAACAAAAAGCTAAACTTATTGTTAAAGAGTTTCCACCTAAGTCTGTAACAGTTAATCATCTTAAAGCTTACGTTAGTAAGTTAGTTAAAAAAGGAATTAAACCAGATGTAATCATTATTGATTATGTGAACTTAATCGGTTCAAACGACCCAAAAGCTAATAGCTATGAGAGTATTAAGCAGATTACAGAGGGTTTGCGGGCTATGTCTTATACTTTTTCTTGCCCTATTGTTTCTGCTACACAAATTAATAGATCAGGGTACGATACTGCTAAGCCTGGCTTAGAAACTACTAGCGAATCTATGGGTCTGTCTCATACAGTTGACGCTCAATTCTCTATTTGGACTGAAGAGGGAGATAATGAGCTCGGTATTATTCATCTTGGTATTATGAAAAATCGCTTTGGTCCACGAGATGTAGCCACTACGCTTGAGATTAATTATCCTACATTAACTCTAACCGAATCAACAGGAGAATTTAAAACAAATCCAAAACTTAATAATAATGATATTGGTAATACTTTAGATATTTTTGGCTCTCTAGGAGATGAATAAATAGTAGAAAAAGTACTAAACAGATATAAGTATGGTTAATGTTAAGCAACATACATATCTTTACACATCACGATCTTGATGGTATAGGGTCTTTGCTTGCAATCATCTGGGCTTTTCCAGACGCTAATATTACTTACACAACAGCAAGTAACTCTCAAGAACTTGCAAGTAAATTTAATGAAAAAACTTTTCAAGAAAATTCTAACAAATACAGCAAAATATTTGTTACTGACATATCTATACAGCAAAAAGATGCTGATATTATAGATAGAGAAAATTTAATATATATTGATCATCACATAAGTAGTTTAGGTTTAAACTTTAAAAAAGCGCATGCAGTTATAAAAGATTATAGCTCATGCGTTATGCTTATTTTTAAGGTGTTTAAAGACAAATTAGCATTAACTGCCCAGCAAAAACAGCTTTTAGTCTATATTGATGATTATGACAGTTTTCAGTTAAAATTTCAAAATTCTTGGAATTTAAATTGTCTGTTTTGGGAAATGTATACAAAAAACATTTCTGAATTTTTAAATAATTATCACGACGGCTTTAAAGAATTTACTTCTTTACAGAGTAATATTGTTAATATATATAAACAAAAATTACAACAAGCTATAAGCAGTCTGCAGATGTACCAAGCAAATATTAGTGTACAGGGTAACATATGCAGCATAGGAGCAGCGTTTGCAGATTTTGCTATAAATGATGTAGCTACACACTTAATTAATAAATTAAGCAAGGATATAGCAATTATTGTTAATCTAAAAACTAATAGAGTAAGCTTTCGAAAAAGCAAAAAATGTAATGCAAATATGTCAATTTTAGCTCAAAGTCTATGCGACGGAGCAGGACATATGAATGCAGCTGGAGGTGCAATTACTGATAAATTTATGAAATTTACACAATTGTTAAAATAAAACAGTATGCATCTTCCAAATGAACAATCTTTAAAAAATTTAGACCCATCATCTAATATGGATGATGCAGAGTTTAATGACCTTACAGTTAAATTTGGTTCATTTATATCAATGTCTCAAAATAAATGCTTGAATTATGTGGCTATTATAGCTATAATAATGAAAAATTCTGAATACAAAAAAGCTTATATGTCTTTAATAGGTTCTGATAATATATACGGGCTTATTCAAAAATTTATTCAAAACACTCCAAACCTGTACAAAAAAATTGCAAAAAAATCTCTTTTCCAGTGAAAGAACAAGAAAAACGCATATATAACACGCACTTAGCCGTAACACGAAGCAAACAAAATAAACCGTTTAAATTACGAGAGAATTTTAACGATTTTGCAGATACAAAAGATTATTTGTTTGTTAACCGGCTTACAAATTTCTTTAACAGATACCCCCATATTAACATTCAAGAGTTTTTTGCGGCCCCTTATGAAATATATCCAGATACTGCTCACCTTGAAATACAATATTATCTAACACGAGCAGCAATCAAAGCATACAGCTTATTTCAAAAAAAACTACACGATGTGTCCCCTGACAATCAAATTGAAAGTATTCGCAAAAGCCTTCAATTTATCGGGTCATTTTGTTTGAGAAATAAAATACAGCTTGAAAACTACCTGTTTCATAAAACAGGCTGTATATATTCTTGGATGATACATTACAGAGAACATCATACTAATATATACAGTTTGTTTGAATTAGGGGATTTAAATTCTATTTTACTCTCCATATCAAAAGATGAAAAAGAATTATTAGTAGACGATTTACAGCAGATTGTAACTAAATTTAAGACAAGATATTATACATCTAAAAACGCAAAAGCTTTTGTAAAAGAAGGTACCGAAAGAATTAAAAAATTTTTAAAATAGCTTGAATTTCTCAATAAACCAACCGATAATACAAATACAACAAACCAACACAACCTAAAATAAACAACCATATGACATCTAAATTCAATACCTCAATGTTCGAATCAATCCGTGAATCTTTACAGAAGAAAGCTACTAGCTCTTCTTTTCAAGATTTTCTTAAAACTGAAATTGGCAAGACGTACGTCGTACGCTTACTACCTAATATTGAAAATCTTGATAGATCTTTCTATCATTACTTCAACCATATGTGGACAAGCTTGTCCACAAATCAGATGACCAGTGTACTATGCCCTTCAACTTACGGAGAGCGTTGCCCGATTGACGAATATCGTTTTAAGGTGTATCGTTCAGGTTCAGACGCTGAAAAAGAGCAATCTAAAATCTTACGTAGAAACGAAAACTGGTTAGTAAATGTGTATGTTATCTCTGATCCTACTAACCCTGAAAATGAAGGTAAGATTAAAATTTTACGCTACGGTAAGCAGCTTGATAAAATCATTACTGACGCAATGAGTGGAGATGATGCGCAATATTTTGGTCATCGTATTTTTGATTTGTCAGAAAAAGGGTGTTCTTTTCGTATTAAAGTAGATAAAAATGAAGGAGGTTATGCCACTTATGTATCTTCAAAGTTTTTGCCTGCTTCAACTGTTTCAGGTGTGAGTGATAATGTTAACCGTACTAATGAAATTTATGATGGTATTAAGCAGATTGACACAATGTTTGAAAGTAAGTCTTACGCTGATATTCAACAACTTCTTGATATCCATTACTTTGGTAAGACTGCAACTGTGCTTGCACCTCAAACCACATCTACGGTCAGCTCATCTGCTTCTTACAAAGAAGTTGAAGAAGATTCTACCCCTGCTTCTTTTACTGATTCAAGTTCAGATTTAAGTGAAGAAGAACGCAAGATGCAAGAAATTCTTAATGGCCTTTAATATATATCAATATATAATTTAACTAACAATCAAAATAATTAACTAAAATAAAATATGCCTCGTATTAAAACAAACGCAGATATCCCTGATATTCAGAACACTATTGATGGCTTTCCTAAGAAGTATATTCCAAAGGTAGGTTCACGGGATGCAACAGTACCTATTAAGATTATCCGTAAAGATGGCTCTGTAAATCAAAGTACTGGTAAGATGAGTATGTATACGGATCTTACTCCTGAAGTTAAAGGTACCAACATGAGCCGGTACCGCATCTTAATTGAAGAAGTACTACAGCAAGATGAGTATTATATTCATGAAGTTGTACCTCATCTTCTTAAAGAGTGTAAAACTCGACTTAAGGCAGATAATGCTTATGTAAAAATTAAATTTGATTATTTTCTTAAGCGCAAAGCCCCTGTGAGCGGTATTGTATCTCATATGGATTATCGCGGTAATATGGAAGGACGTCTAGTAAATGGTGTAGAGCGTTTGTATCTAACTGTTGATGTAATGTATGCTTCTTTATGTCCTTGTTCTAAAGAAATTAGTGACTATGGTGCTCATAATCAACGCTCTGTAGCTAATGTAACAGTAGAATTAGACGAGTCTAAAGGTGTACTTTGGATTGAAGATATTATTGATATGGTAGAACGTAGTGCGTCTGCTCCTATTATTAATGCTCTTAAGCGCGTTGATGAAGCATATCAAACTGAATTAATGTATGAAAATCCTGTCTTTGTTGAAGATATGGTACGCAAAGTTGCAGTTGAGCTTGATAAAGAACTCGATAACCGAGTCAAAGACTACAGCGTCGTCGTTAATCACTACGAATCTATTCACACCTCAGTTGCCGTTGCAGTTATTACCGCAGGTAGAGAATTACACTAATATGATATCCGAAGAAGACTTAGTAGTAGCTAGCTTAGCTAAAATTGTAGGACAAGAACTGCATACGATTGACCATAATACTTTACAAACAAAAAGCGGGCCTGCAAATAAAATTGACCCGCGGACGTTTCTTACTCGTAATACCAATTATCGTAGTAATTTAAATACTCAGCAAAAAGATGGTGTATCTATTAAGATGCATGATGGACAAGCGTTTTTTGCAGGGATAGATGAAGCATTGGTACAGTCTATGTACCCTGAGCCAGTTGCTAGTGCCCCTACTCAGCCGACGCATCTTGCACAGGTTGATAATGTAACTGCCCCTACTCAGCCGACGCATCTTGCACAGGTTGATAATGTAACTGTTAAACATCAACCTACAATAACTGAAAATTTTAATTCTTTAGCTTTAGAAAAAACGTTAAAATCAATTGATAAATCTTTAAAGTCAATTGATAAGACTCAAAAAGCTTTATTAGAATATTTAACAAAATCCAATCTTAACTCTAATATTAGTAGTGAATAAACTACCTATAGATAAAAAGAGTATTATTAAATTTCTTGGCCCTATTAGTAGGCTAGGAGATAAGAGTGTTATTAAAGTATACAAAAATAAAATGTATACTTTAATGGCATCCTCTGACAGCAATATTATTTTATATGCTTCTACAGTACTTGCAGATAACAATATTGAAGAATGTGTGCGTTTAAATGTTGCTGATGTTAAAAAACTGCTTCGTGCTGTAGAGTGTTTTGAAGATGATTTAGTTTTTTATCTTAAAGAAAATCACATATATTGCGAAACAGCTGCACAAGACGGGACATATTTTAAATATCATCTTGTAGATGATTCAATCATTAAAGACGCCCCTATTAGTGTAGAAAAAATATCAAATTTAGTTTTTGATACTGAATTTGATATATCTAATAAAAAATTATCAGAAATAGCTAGAGGTAGTGCATATGCGTGCGACACTTCTAAGATTTATTTCTATACAAAAGATACAGCGGTTTATTCTGAACTTACTGACCATACAATTCAGAATATTGATAGCATTACCTTAAAGATAGCAGATAACTTTATTGGTGTCCCTGTAAAAGGTATGTTACCTTTGATGCTAGAAGTCTTTCGTAATTTAACTAGCTTAAAATGCGAAAGTGTAAAGGTCAAAATTAACAACGAATATAAAGTTATTATGTTCGTTGTCAACGATAGTAATGTAGAATTAAAATATATAATCTCAACCCTAATTAAATAATATGTCAAAAAATAAAGTTACAACATGTAGTTACTTCATTAAGCGTCTTCGCGACAGCGGTTATGTAGTAGATCGTCTTTGGTCAGAATACAATACAGGGGATGCTAGGTCTTGGTCTGTCATTATTGATCCAGGCGTATCATCTATCTTTTGTACATGCTTTAATAATAAAAGCGAGTTTGGTGAAGAGTATTTTGAGCTGTATGATGGCAACCAGTATCTGCCTGATCAATTTAAGATTAAGACTTCTTCTATTGAAGTAATTGTGGAATACTTAGTTAAATACGGTATTAATAATAAGTCAGCAGCTTACTCTAACAAGACAATTACGGCTGCAGAGTAGTACTTGCAACATAATTAAATAGAATAAATATTCACAGGTGAAAGCCTGTGAATATTTTTTTATATGGAAAAAAACAAACAACCTAAAAAGCCTAAAAAGTCAACAAAAAAACAAGAAAATACCATACCGGCTACTACCCCTACCCCTTTAGTTACCGATATACCCTCTCTTACATTAGAAGAAAATCAAGAATTCTTAAAACATATTAATAAGTTTTTAGAAAAAAAAGATACAGCTAAAAAAGAAAATATAACCGATTTTAATGCTCTTTCGTTTGCTATAGGAGAATTTTTAGAAAGTTTTATAGCTTTTGGATATACGTATGACGGTCGTCGAGTGTTAATACAGCAATCTATTACTCCGAGAGATAAAGATGCTATGCTTGAATTTTTAAAAAATGTTTTTCTAGCTAACGCTTCAAAAGATTCTATATTTGATTCTGACGAAAATGAATAATGTTTGTAACCCGTCTCAATTAAATGCATATTTTAATGCATCATCTACTGCTGCAATACTGCCTAATGATATAGCTCTTAATAGTACTGGAGACGCTCGGTTTAGCGGGAAAGATGTATTAAATTTCTTACATACCAGATACTCAGTGTTGACCGGAGATGATATTTTAAACAACAACACTTCAAGCTTTAAATTACCTCTATATGACAAATACGGTAGACAAATATTTTTTCCGTTGCAAAATAATGTAGACAGTACTAACAAAACTATATATTTTCCAATCACAGACCTATATGGTAATGTAGTTTCATATCCGCTTAAAGATAAAAACGGAGAAGTTGTATCTTACCCTACTAGCACAGAACATCTACTAAGCCCGGCGCAAGCATACGATGATATTGATGAAGCTTTTTCTCGTGCTAAAGACGCCCATGCTTTTGACTTTGTTCAATTTCTATCTGGTATTGAACAAACTGGTACAAAAATTAGTCTTTTTGAAGGAGGCATAGTAAATAATACAAAAACATTAAATTTCTTTGCTGCTGCTATCTTTAAGAAAGAAACCATCCCAGCAGATCTTGCTAATATTAATAGCTCAAATTTAGATTTTATTATTCGTTATTATCCAGATAGAAGTTCATTAGTGTATTCTCTATATAAAGAAAAAAATAATAATATATTAAAAACATATATAGATACTAACGCTACGGCTAATTCTTCTCCTATCGATATTATGGCGTCAAACCAAAACAGCACCGCGGCTGCTAATATTGTAGCAACAGATTTTTGGTCAAAAGATAGTAAGGTAGCAGATTTTACCAACAACAAAATTAAAGTTAATTTATCTAATCAAGTCATGATGAGTTTGTACAATAGTATTATCTCTATACAAAACCAAATAGGGCCTGCTTCATAAAATATAAATAAATATATTTAATGACTTTTAATACCGATATTATAACGCAAAATTCAACCGTATCGTACGATACGGCTGCACCAATAAGCTACAATGAATGGTTGCTTCATAATACCCGTGTGGCTGTTGAAGATAGTGTAAATTTATATAATACATATATATACAATTGGTATCAAATTAATAATAAAAGTAACAACAACACCGCTACTATAAAACAAGAGTACATTAATTTACTAAAAGAACTTTTACATTTCTTTAATGAAGAAGAAAAAAATCTTTTTATAAAAGATATAAACTTTAATGATGATGTAGAGCTTATTTACTCTATTCCGTTCTTTGTACAAAAACTTAAACAAATTGCTCTAACTGTAGCTAAGAGAAGAGAAAGTGTTAAAAATGCCAGATTAAAATACAATTTAATTGGCTCTACAAAAGGCGTAGAAAAGATATTACAAGATTATATCTTAAAAAACTTTACCAAGTCAATTGATTCAGTACAACTGTCAATCTCAACTGCTGGTACTACATTTCCTACATTAAGTAGTGTGCAGGATAATTTTACAGTAGAACTAGAAGAAATATATGACTCTAGTACATACACTGATAGTATGTCATCTACTTCTACAACTGCTCATATACCACAAATATATGAAAATGCTTTGCAAAGCATATTTGCTATATTTTTACAGCAATACGAGGCCGGTACACTACCGTTATCTGCTTTTAATGAGTTTAATGTGTTAAGCACTCCAGCTATATACAATGAAATTAAATTAAACAGCAAATATCTTGGAAATAATCTTTATAATGTGTCTGTTAGCGGCATGACAAGTATTGCAATACATGCAGACGCCCCATATTTAAATATTGAAAATGTGTTTAACGCTACAATAGCATTGAGCCCTAATATTACCGGCTTTACTATCAAAGAGGATACAGGCGGGTTTTTATTGCCACATACCCTTGGTGTACCCTACTATCTAGGCCATGGGTATATAAATACCCTAGATCTTACAAAACTAGCTACTCAAAACAATGATTTATTTTTAAATCCTGATATATATACTTCAAATAGAGGTTTGTCTCAAACAGATAATAAATCTCCATACCTGACAACGTATATAGATAATACTTGGATTAAAGCTTCTAGTAGTAATTATAAAAAAGCCGGTGTACCGATAAATGCAATTAACTATCAAAAATTTGTACCATATCAATCTAATTACGAAACTAATAAAGTAAATATTTACGGTGTTTCAAGACAAAACGATAATTTTGAATTCTGGTCAGGCTCTAATAGTAATATATGGAATGATGAGATATCTTATCCGCTTAATTATAAAAAAGAAGGATATAAAGTAGCTGAACGAGCTCAAAAATTACTAGTGACTGATAAGATAGTAACTGATTGGGAAACTGATATCTATGGCAATAATTACAGCATATATAAATCTAAAGCTCTTTCAATATCTAGTCTTACTACATCAAGCGGGGAATTATGGATAAGAAACACCAACGACAATATTTATACAGGTACAGATTTTCTTAGTTCAGTATATACTACACACTTAAGTAACACAACGTATTATCAAGAATTAACAAATAATCAAATTATATCACTTAATATATTTGATGATGTTCTTATGATAAGAACTATACACGGTGTTTCTCTTAATAAAATAATATATGATTTAATAACCGGTACAGTAACATCTGCAGATGCATCAAGCGCATTTATATCATTAACTCCCGCGTCAGGTACTTACAGCAATTTTTATAGCGGTTACTGGTATGATGAATATTTAAAATGTGTGTATATTAATACAATACAGCAAATTAATACTTCCTCTACAACATCATTAATATACACTATTTATAGCTATAATTTAAAAACTAATATTTTTGTAACTTATTTGCAAGACACTATATCTTTACCTGTGTTTATATCAAATATTACAGATATTAAACAGATAGCTGCGTTTACATATAACCAAGATAGTAATACATTTAACACTACCATGACGTATGGTGCATTCAATATTATTTATATTGATGCTAAAAACTATAAAGATAACCCGTACATTTCTAACGTAACTATAATACGTTAATATACATTATCAGGTACAGCTCTGCCTGCTAGCGCAGCTACTTCATACATTTCATCAGGATGATTAACATACCATCCTTCTGGTCCTCTATAACTATGTTCATGAGACATATTATGTAGATTATGAATATGTGGAAAATTATACACGTCTCCTACTTCTCCGCTCGGACACATACATATACCGGTTGGCCGGCCCCAGTTATCAAAATCCATACCGAGTTGTTTTTTTGTGAGCCAGTCAAGAGCAATATCCATAATACCTGACCCGGTGGCAGGGTATCTGCCGTGTAGTGTATTATCGTAATGTTTCACTTTTTTAGTTTCAACACTATCATTAAAAGCTTGTTCTGCTTCTCCTGCCCACACAGATAAAGCAGTGGTATAATCAGGGCTAGCGCTGCTTAAATCTGTCCGCTGTATTGAGTAAGGCATTATTAGCTTTTTTGCATATAATGTACCATCTGCATATATACTGCCTTTTGCAGTTACATTTCCATTAGCATGTAAGCTACCATTGACATGTACGTTTGTAGGAGAGCTACCTAACGTAATACTTTTTTTTGCATCTATAACAACAGCTGCCCCACTAATTTTTGTTAAGCCAGTCTCATTGCCTAAACTAATATAGTTAGCAGTAACTTCAAAATTACCACCATTAATTTCTACATTACCTGTAGTATGCATATGTATACCACGTGCACCTACTTTTAAGCTATATTTAGTGCCAACTATAACATCTGCATAACCTATTGGTGGGCCTGGTACATCCATTACTTTAAACGTATCTACAGCATCCCCAACCGGGCATATTCCGACCTTAGGTACAAAATTTACACCGTTTTTAATTGGATATGAGTTTATTAGTCTTGCATGAGGTGCTAGGTCATTAAAAAGTAGACCAACTTTTAATACACTGTTTTTAGAATTAATTACAGTATGATTTCCCCCAATACCTAGAAGTTCTTCTTGTTTGAGAATATTCTCAAATTCTGCTGTTTGATACTCAAGTGTACGTTTTTCTATGTCGTTGTTGTTTGCTGTAAAATCAGGTATAGTTTTATTTACGCAATTAGGGTTACCACAGGTAGATTTGCCGTGTATATCCGCATTAGTTACAGCAGCTAAATAGCTCGGCGTCGGGTTTAGTTGTTCTTTTACTGCTCGATGACCTATTGAGTCTCTACCAGGTATATTTAATGGTGCTATACTTCTGCGAAATGCTAACGTTTCTGTAAGACCTCCACTGTCTTTTATTGTACCTCCATTGCAAATTGGACATGGCACACGTACACCAGAAGGAGTCTCACTTTCTGTTACAGCTTGTTCATGTCTTACATTTAAAATATTTTTAATTTCTTTAACAGCTTGTATACTTTCTTTACCTACATTACCTACAATAAGAGTATCATCTTCAGCAATTATAGTAGTAGCGCTACTTTTTACATCAGTTTCTTTATATCCTTCAATAGTTAAAAAATAGTCTCCTGCAACTTTGGTAGTCTTATTAACGGGAGCATATTCGGTGTTGCCACGCATCATAAATGACATCATGCCTCCGCTTGCGCTAGTGATTTTAACCCCACTATTATCATCCATTACTTTTGAATCTTCATCAGTTTGCTGCTGAGTCATAAACTCAATCAACCCTGAACCTGGCTGAGCAATAGTAGATATAATATTTTTATAGTTTTCAGTGCTGTAATTTTCTTTAGCAGAATTACCTGTTAGCTGCTTGGTCTCAGTACTAAAATTTGGCTTAGCTAATTTTTCTCCTTTACTTTGTTTTAATCTTTGCCAATCAGAAACAACTGTATGCTGAGCAAAATAGACCGGGTATTCTGGATCTCCTTCATTAAAAAATACCCAAACATGAGAGTTTACTTTTGGAGTAGAAAACATGCCCCCGGGTATCATAGTAGAGTACGTCGGGGTGATGTCATATGCGTTTTCGTTGTATTTGTCTGGTAGCGGATTAGTTGCGTCGTTTGAGGTGTCTTTTAAATCCTGTCTATTAGCAGGAGACTCTTGTTTTTCTAAATCTAATATTTTTTTATCTTGAGCAATTTTAGGTAGCGGTATTTCTGATACACTTACCCCACCAAAAAAACTATCAGTTTGAGACCCTGGCACAGTTACTCCTGCTTCATCAGCTACTGTTTTGTCAGGATGTACTGGTGTTACTATAGGCGTTGTAGATGGAAAATCTGTGTCTCCTGGCTCAGACATAGCAACATTATTACGGTTGGTTGCTTTTTTAGATACAGGATTGTAATGTAATGATGTACTGCCTCCAAATAAAGGAGCAGCACATTCTGCCCAAGGGAGGATACGCTTTAAATCTTGAAGAGCCTCATCATCTAAAAAATTAGTAAGAGTTTTACCTACCCCTGTAATAATTTTATCTTTAAATTCTGTTTCTTCTTTTTTAGAATTTAATTTTTTAAGTAATGTAGCCGCTATTGCCGGTATAAAAATTTTTACTCTATTTCTGTACTCTGGATCTTCATCATCAATAACAAGCCCTAAATAATTACCAAAATATTTTTTCATGAGATTACAATTTTTTAAATAGAAGAGGTATAATATCTTCGAGATATTTAAGTCTATTTCCGTAGATATCTACCGTAATTGACTTCGGATCAATCGTAGATGGATAGTAATTATCAGGAAGCACACGATTAAAAACTATATACGGTATTATTGATAATGTCTGCACGTATGGTCTATAATGGTATGCAGTTGATAGAGAAAAACGTATACTATAGTTGTATAATTTTTCTGTTAGTGTTTGTGTCGCATCTTGAATAATATATTTACGTATGTATGGTCTAACACCAGTACCAATAAAAGAAGTTGTATTAAAAATAATATTTTGTATTGTGGGTAGCAGAGCAGGGTCACCTGCTTCAATTAGTTTGATCGTTTCATTAACTTTGGCTCTCTTAATAAATTCATTAATATATATTTGTACTGTATTAACTACAGATAATGTTGTATTTTTAACAGATTGAATATATTCAGGTGGTGTTAAAATTGTAAATAAATTAATTAAATATACTCGAGTTTCACTGACTTTATTAATTAATAATTGTTTGAGAGACATAATATCCTCTCGCATATTTACAAAAATTTCGTGTGTATAATATACGAGCTTTTGCAGTTCTTGAACTCTATTGAAAGTAATATGTCTAACACTGTTAAAACTTTCTCCTACCGTGTTAATGGTTTTGTTACTATATATTTTACGGTTATATGTATATAAATC
>Ga0194045_1000235_pt1 | contig 17890 bp, 4 predicted proteins | sample JunL6211m_MetaG_FD_161686 | JGI IMG/M metagenome (GOLD analysis project Ga0194045, IMG submission 161686) | Anoxic zone freshwater microbial communities from boreal shield lake in IISD Experimental Lakes Area, Ontario, Canada - Jun2016-L626-11m | ecosystem: Environmental > Aquatic > Freshwater >...
CTGGATCTTGAGGAGATATCCCGCCATGTTCGTGTTGGGGTTGTAGGTCAAACCTGTCACGCGGTTGCTGATGGTCACATTCTTGAGCGTAAGATTGTTAACGAAGGAGTCGTTCGCACGAATACCGGTTCCCGAACGCCGGAAGCCGCGATACGACAAATCGACGCCGTCGATGGTGACGTTATTGACGTTAAAGAGATAGAGAGCATCTCCGGAAACGGAAGTGAGTCCGGAATTCCCGTCGATCACAAAATTAACGCCAGGAGCAATCGAATTGCCGATAACGAGCGAATTGTTGCGCATACCCTCTAGGAAGATACCATTCGTGCTGCCGGTAAATTTATTGCCCGTCCCGGAAAACGGAGCGTTGTCAGCATCATCGCCGTCCTTGAAGGATTGCAGCCCCAGTGACGTGCCGTTATTCGACAGGTTGTTGTTGAGCAGTTTCAAATCATCACCGCCTCCCACCAGATAGATACCGTAATCCCGATTCGTCGCAATGACATTCTGGATGGTTACGTTGTTTCCGATGAAGCCAAAAAGGCGATCGGAATCGGAAAAATCCTCTAGTGCTCGTATACCGTATCCGCTCCGCTTCATTCCGGAATACGAAAGATCGATGCCGTCGATTGTAGAACCGGGGATGTCGCTAATGCGTAATGCGACACCCGGGGTTGAATTCAGTCCATCGGTGGCGTTGTTAATAATGAACCCAGTGCCGGTGGTGCCGATGTAGAGGCCATTCATGTTCTGAAGGACAAGTGCTTCCGTGATCACACCAAAGAACTTATTGCCCGAGGCAACTACCGGAACTGTATTGGCATCATCGCCGTCAGAATAGCCGCGTAGGAAAAGTCCATAATTGGTGTTGGACAGATCGTTGTTCGTCAGCATCAAATCTCGGCCTGCATCGCCGATGCGGAAACCGCGATTGCGACGGGTAGCGCTAACACCCGTGATCGTCAAGTTATGGTTGGTTCCGTCAGCATAAATACCGGTACCACTTCGCCCTGCACCTGAGTACGACAGATCGAGGCTGCTGACCGTCAACCCGTTCATATTGGATAGACGCAAAGCGGTCGCCGATGAATTCTTCAGTCCATCCGTGTTGGCCACGATGATCCCAGTACCACCGGTGGCCACGACTTGATTGGTCATATTGTACAACTCGATGCCACTCGTGCTGCCAGTGAATGTATTGCCAGTGGCTAGGACTGGTACCGTGTTATCTGTTTTGCCTGCGTCTGGGCCGTCGCTGAAATTATTGATGTAAAGTGCTAAACCGTTGTTTGATAAATTGTTATTGGTTACGGTCAAGTCCTTGCCAGCGTCGCCGAGCCGCAAGCCAGTCGAGCGGTTGGTGGCGGTGACGAGGTTTATGATCATGTTATTATTGTTCGTTCCGTCGACATAGATGCCGGTGCCACTCCGCACCGAGCCGTTATATCCAACATCCAGCCCATCGATGTTGACGTCCGAGATATTCGATAGATAGATCACCCTACCAGTGTTCGATTGCAATCCGCTGTTAACATTGTCGATCTTGATGTTCGAGTCGTTCGCCGTTCCGATCGTCAGGCCACTACTCAGATTCCAAAGTTGCAGAGCGGTGCCGCTGTTGGCAAACGTATTTCCCGATGCAATGACCGAAGCGGCTAACGAACTCTTGGTCACGCTATCGACGGACAACGCAGTGCCGTCGTTGGTCAAGGTGTTGTTATTTGCTGTCAAGTCCTTACCACCGGTGACCTGAATACCGGTGAAGCGATTGGAGGCGTTGACGTTCTGAATAGTCGACCTTGAGTCCGGACCGGCATTGATCTTAATGCCCGCACCTGAGCGAAACCCGCCTGTGTACCCAAGATCGACGCCGGTGATAGTGACATTACCCACGCTGTTCAGCAAAATCGCAGTACTAGCCACGCTCTGCAGCCCATCGGTGGCGTTGTTGATAACAATGTTCTCGATGCCCGTTGTGCCGATCGTCAAATCGCTGTTGGTCAAAGTCGAAATCGCGATCGCATTGGTACTGTTGGTGAACGTATTGCCCGAAGCGATGACGGCGGAAACGGCGGGCGCAAGCTTTGTCACACTCGAGACATTAATCGACTGACCGTCGTTGGAAAGATTATTGCCGACAAGTGTTACATTCTTACCGCCGCTGATCGAAATGCCGATGACTCGATTGGAGGCGTTCACATTTTGAATGGTCCAAAAACTAGAATTCGACGAGGCACTGCCGATAATTGCCGAACCAAACCGACTCCCATCTGCGAACCCAACGTCGACGTTGACAATCGTGACGTTGTCAACGTTTGACAGGTTAATCGCGGTGCCGGTGACGCTTTGCAAGCCGCTGGAGGCGTTGTTGATGACGATATTCTCGCTTCCGGTGGTGCCGATCGTTAGGCCCGCGTTTGCGCCCGTCAAGTTTGAAATAGCCAAGCCGTTCAAGCTTTTGGTAAAGATATTACCTGAGGCAAAGACCGCCTTCGAAGCAGGCGCTAGTTTGGTGACGTCAACAATGCTTATCGCTTGACCGTTGTTGACAAGCGTGTTCCCAGTCAGGGTCAAGTCGTTGCCACCGTTGACCGAAATACCGGTTGTGCGATTGGAGGCGTTGACATTGGTAATGGTCCAGGAAGTCGATCCCGAAGTAGCCGAGCCAAAAATGCCGGTGCCAGACCGGTGCAAGCCGTTCAATCCACCGTACGACAGGTCGATCCCGTTGATTGTCACGTTGTCCACGTTCGACAGCAAAATGGCTGTGCCGGTGACGCTTTGCAGGCCGCTGGAGGCGTTGTTGATGACGATATTCTCGGTGCCGGTCGTACCGATCGTAAGACCCGCGTTGGCAGCCGTCAAACCAAATATCGCAATCGCGTTAGCACTATTCGTAAAAATGTTATCCGAGGCGGTAACGGCCGCTGCGGCCGGGGCGATTGCCTGCCTGGTCACGCCCGAGATGAAGACCGACTGGCCGTTGTTGGAAAGGTTGTTTCCAGTTAGCGTCAGATTCATGCCAGCAGTAACCGTGATGCCATTGGTGCGCCCTGATACGTTGCTGTTCTTAATCGTCAGGAACTGGCCACCGTCATCCACGCGGATACCTTCACCGCTGCGGCCTGCGGTAAAGCCAAGCTGTAGGCTATCGATCGTGGCGTTGGCCGAACCACCTTTCAAGTAGATAGCTCGCGATGTGACAGTGCTCATGCCGCTCGTGCCATCTTCGATGACGACGTGGGCCGTCCCCGAAAGCGACGTATTGCCAATGATCAGTCCGCTCTGACCATCCTCAATACGAACCGCTTGGCTGCTGCCGCTGAACGTATTTCCACGGATGGCACCGACCGCCAATCCCGTCGAGCCGTTCAAGTAGAGAGATAGGTCACTGTTGTTTAACGTGTTGTCGCGAACGGTCGCATTCGCTGACGTTGTAACGCGGATACCACTCGTGGTCGACGAAGCATTTACGTTTGTGATGGTCGAGCTGGCTGACTGCGTGACCTGAACTCCGTTAAGCGTGAACGAGGCGTTGACGTTTAAAACCTTCGGCCTGTCCGATGAGCTGACCACGATTCCGTTGGTCGTTCGGGAAACATTGACATTATTAATCACAACATCCGTCGAAGTGTTTTCGACTTGGATACCGGTACCAGTCTGGACGAAATTGCCAGCCGGGTCGGATAGATCAAGGTTTTGTAGCGTCACGCCGGTAGCGCCATTTACCCTAATACCAAACCCGTTACTCGCATAACCCTTGATCTTAAGTCCTAGGATCGACGAGTTGGATGCCGTGGCCCCGTTTACGAAGAACACATCGCCCGAGTTGAATTGGCCGTCAATGATAATCAGGCCACCACCGTCAATAGAGACCTGCTTGGTTATGGGCGGCAGCGGACTAATGAGCCGAATCGTCTGCGTGTTCAGACCCGCATGGAAAGTGATGTTTCCACCACTAACATTGGCTGCGATGATCGCTTCGCGTAGAGAAGTAGAGCCATCTGCAGAAACCAAATCGTTGTTCGTGGTAACTTCAAGCGGATTCGCTGTCGTCGCATAGGAAACGAGGTTTCCAGGCGGATAAGCCGGTACGGCCGGCGCTCCAGCAGGTGCGATTGGTAGATTCAATCCCACGTTGACATCACCGGTATAGCCGTTCGAACCATTGAGCGTAGGAGCGAATGCGGAGCCCCAATAGTTACTCGTACCATCGACCTGGACAACGCCGGACTGCGATACCCCAATCGTGTTGGCTTGTATCGTATTGTTGTTGATGAACGATGACGTGCCGACGTTGCTCGACGTGACGCCGGTGGTGTTATTGCTGAAGGTCGAGTTATTGATATTCAGCGAGTTTCCGCCGTCGATTCGCACGCCTTCGTTTCTATTAGACGCTGTGACATGGGTGACCGTCACGTTATTGGAATCAGTCGAATAAATTCCCTGGCCCGTATGGGTCGCGGATCCATTCCAAGACACATCCAGACCGTCTACCGTAACGCTCACGAGCGTGTTCAAGACCAAAGCGGTTCCCGTGACCGATTTCAGTCCAGAAGTATCGTTGTCGAAGATGATTCCAGTTCCGGACGTACCGATGAATTGCCCCGACATGTTGGACAGTTGCATGCCCGTACCGTCGTTGGTGAAGATATTGCCACTGGCGACAATCGGTACGGTGTCGGCGTCGCTACCGTCTCGGAACGAGTAAAGCCGCATACCAGTCGTTGAGTTCGAAACGTCGTTGTTGATCAGGGTCAAATCTGTTCCATAATTCCCTGTGGTTGGGCTCAGGTTTAAGCCGGTGCTGCGGTTCCTGGCGGTGACGTTTTTAATCGTGACGTTCGCACCCAAATTGCCTGAGCTACCGTCGTAGTAAATACCATTCCCTGAAGCCGATGATCCGGAGTAACTCAAATCCAATCCATCAATCGTCGCATTCTCCATTCTACCCCCAAACGACAGCGGGCTTCCCGTCACCGTATTCAAGCCTCCGGCGGTGTTGCTAATGATGAAACCCGTGCCTGCCGTGCCGAAGAACTGCCCCCCAACGTTGACCATGTTGATCGCATTCAAGTCATTGGTAAATTGATTACCGCTAGCGATAATAGGTACCGTATCTGCGTCCACCCCGTCCGTGTAATTCCAGATCCGCATGCCTAGATCGTTGTTGGATACGTCGTTATTGATCAGGGTCAAATCCTGACCGCCACCGGTCATATCGAATCCGTAACGGCGATTCGTTGCTATGATATTTTTAATCGTCACATTTGCGCCCACGTACTGATCCGCAAACAGGCCATAACCGCTTCGCGAGCTGCCTGTGTACGCCAGATTCAATCCGTCGATGGTAGAGCCAGGGATGTTGCCAGCGTGCAGAGCGATAAATCCCGTATCATTCAATCCGTCCGTGGCATTGTTAATAATGATTCCAGGCGTCAACGCAGAGGTACCAATGTATTGATTGGCCGTGTCATAGATCTGCAGTGCTTGGAACGTTGAACCCGAGAACTTGGTACCCGTGGCGACGACAGGAACTAGATTGGCATCCGCTCCGTCGCGATAATTACTGAGATACAGAGGATTCTCGTTATTGGATAGATCGTTGTTGATGAGCGTCAAATCTGTGCCGCCACCACCCAAGAAAAATCCATTTCTACGGTTGGTGGCCGAGACATTTTGAATGGTCACACCCGAGCCAAAATCGCTATCTTGAACAATTCCGAAACCCGCGGGGCCCATGCCTGGGTAGGAGAGGTTCAACCCGTCGATGGTCGAATTGGGTAAGTTGGAAACGTGCAGAGCAACAAATGAACTTGAATTCAAGCCGTCAGTCGCGTTGTTAATGATGATTCCTGGTATCGACGCAGATGTGCCAATGTACTGACCAGTTAGGTTGTAGATCTGAAGAGTTTGGCCGGTGGAACCCGTGAACTTAGTCCCCGTGGCCACAACGGGAACCAGATCAGCGTCCAAGCCGTCGGTGAAACCCGATATGTAAAGAGCATTATTGTTGTTCGACAGGTCATTGTTGATCAGCGTTAAATCTTGTCCAGCATCCCCAATGCGGAAACCATTGTTGCGATTCTTGGCGATAACATTCTTTATCGTCAGTCTGCTCATCGTACCATCCGTATAGATGGCAGTTCCCGATTGCCCATCGCCCGGATACGAAAGATCGAGTCCAATCATCGTCACATCGGAGGCACTCTTTAAATAGATGGCTGTGCCCGTGGCAGACTGCAGTCCATCGGTGGCGTTATTGATGACGACGGCTTCGGTACCCGTAATACCCAAAGTCAAACCGTCCATATTCCAAAGTCGCATGGCATTCCCCGCGCCGCTGAACTTGTTGCCTGACAAATTCACCGGATAGGTGTCTGCGTCGCCCCCGTCTCTAAATCCGTCGATGTAGAGAGCCGAATTGTTATTGGACAAGTCATTGTTCTTAACCGTGAGGTCCTCTGCGTTGCTCGCCGCCGTCACGTTTAACCCGACATTGCGATTCTTGATCGTAAAATTCTGTAGGACTAGTCGGCTGCCTGCGTTGGAAATATTCAGGCCCGTGCCCGTTCGGGCGGCCCCCGTATACGACAGGTCCATGCCATCGATCGTCAGCCCAATCAAATTATTCAGATTGAAGATGGTGCCGGACGCTGTTTTTAGGCCGTCAAGGGCTGGGTTGACCAGCACCGACTTTAAACCCGATGTGCCGATCGAAATGCCGATCATGTTGTTCAGTTGTAGAGCGTCGAAACTATCGGTGAACGTATTGCCCGAGATCAAGACCGGCGCCGTATCGGCATCGGCCCCGTCAATAGCGCCGTCGACAGTCAATGAGGCCAAATCATTGGACAGGTTGTTATTGGAGATGACAGGGTCGGTGCCACCACCAGTAATCTGAATCCCCTTGTTTCGATTCGAAATGGTACTGCCTGTGATCGACAAATTATCGGAACCAACAGCAACGATACCATTGCCTGCTCGCGACGCGCCGGTGTATCCCATGTTGACTCCCGTGACCGTCACGTTGTCCACATTATTCAAATCCAGGATCGTGCCCGTGGCTGTCGTGATCCCGGAGGATGCATCCAGCACGATGTTTGTGCCCGACGTACCAATCGTCAACCCACTTGAGCTGCCGGTCATCGTATCTAGCTTGAAGACATTGGAGCTGTTGGTGAAAATGTTTCCTGTCGCCAGAACGGCCGCCGCCTGTTGATCCCGAACTAAATGGGTCGCGTCGATCGCTTGTGTGTTGTTCGTAAAGTTGTTGTTCGTCACGATCAAATCACGGGTCCCGCGTGTGACGTAAACGCCATTGACGCGATTGGCGAGGTTGCTGTTCCTGACAGTCAAATAGTCGCTATTCGAATTGGCCCGGACCGCTTCGCCCGACCGCGCGAGGAGATCATAACTGAGATCGACATTGTCGATTGTGACGTAATCGACGTTGTTCAAATACAAAGCTCGACTAGTCACGCTCGTCATGCCACTGGTGCCGTCCTCAATGACAATATTGGCACCCGTTACCGACGCATCTCCGATCAACAACCCGCTCATGCCGTTATCGATCTGCAGCCCATATGAGCTGCCAGTAAATTGGTTGCCACTAACGGCCCCGACTTCAATCGCGTAGACAGACGACAGGTAAAGCGCACCGTTACTGCTGACATCAGCGCTCTTGAGCACGTTGTTCTTGATAGTAGGACTATTCGAGTTGGATATCTTAATACCACCCAAATACATGCCAGAAGCGTTGACTCCCGTAATGACTATACTATCCGAACCGTTTTCGGCAGAAATGCCAACAGTCGTGTAACTGGTCGGATTCAAAATGCTCGGTGCATCGGACAAGTCGAGATCTTCCAAGCGAACCATATCCACATTGTTGACCCGAATTAGCGTATCTCTAATGCCGCTAAACTTCAGTCCCTTGACGACTGTACCCACATTAGCCGCATTGCTGATATCCAATCCGTATTGTGCAAGCGAGTTGCCGTGGATGTTAATCAACGGTGTCCCTTGGTAACCAGGCTGCGACGTACCGTCGATGATGACCGTCCCGGTAATCGCCGGCAACGCATTAACCAATTGGATGGTCAACAATCCAGGCCCGTTGGCGAACGACGTGTTAAATTTGATCAAGTCCGCCCCAGACGAAGCATTCGCAAGCGTGATTGCTTCTCGCAACGACAGACGCCCAGCTGTGTAAACGCCGTCGTTTTCGTCGACCAAGTTGTCTACCGTATAGATATTGGCCGGCGCGATCGTCCCCACGGTCAGGACGACATCATTACCGCTGCCGCCCGTGTAACTAATGGTTGCGGGTAGTCCGGAATTCAAAAAGTTGCCAATGGTCGCTCCCTGCGGCAAGTTATGAAACGTGCCAATGATGGCTTCCAATCCATCGTTTTCAATGACCGTAAATGTCTGGCCGGCAACCGGGATGTGCGTTCCCGCAGTGATCAAGTGCGCATCGTTTATGTTCACCATACCAACAACATTGAACTGGTTGTAACCGGAATCGACCCCAGTGCCGTTGATGTTGATGGACAAATTACGGCTGAGCTGCACTGGATTGCTGGCCCCGGTATTGATCTCCACGCCGCTCGAGGCCGGACTGATGCCGGTGGGCGTGCTGAAAATTAAATTGCCGCCTAGAGTGTCGATCGAACCGTTGCTGAAATAGATGGCATCATTATTGGTCAAATTCATTGCGGTCGAGATCGGTCGCGTAATCGCACCGCTGACCGTGATCACGCCAGTGTTGCCATCGCCGATCTGAATCGTGCCCGCAGTGACACGGTCTAGTTCAGCGTCGGTCAAGCCGAGACTGCCAACCGTGTTGATACCAAGGTTGATCGGGCGATTGAGTTGCGCAGGGGCGATGGCGACCGTAGTGTTGCTCGTGATCTCGCCTTGAATATCGACCTCGTCGACCGAGAGCGAGATCGCTCCTATGCCTGTGGTCAATGTTCCGCCGACCGTAGTTATCATTGTCTCGGCAGAGACACTAATCACTCCTACACCGGACAACAACGTAGGGGCGGTTTGAAACGTGACAGCGTCTGCCCCGCTGCCACCGTCGATGGAAAGGCTTCGATTGCCCAAAAGTGTCAGTCCATTGACTTGGATCGTGTCATTGCCTCCCAAACCGTTGACGCCAAGCGTGCCAGTGAAAGCAGATAGCGGGATGGTGACTGATTCTGTTCCGCTTCCGCCGCTGCCGCTAACGCTCGACGTAATAATGTCGCCACTTGACGACGTCATTGTGAGATTACCACCATTTGTCACAAACGCCCACGAATTGACCGCGTCGTCTCCATTGACCACCAAGTTACCGGACACCACGGAAACATCCGTTGCCAATAATTGCCTATCTTCGAGTGGTTCGTGTATTAGGCGTCTGAGTAAGGAACGATTGACGTCCCGATACTTCTTGCTCTGGTGAATGTCGGTTGATCGCTTTTTCAATCGCATGGCGGGCGACTTGTGCTGCATCCCGACCAAGGCCATCAACGCCAACCACAGGCTACTGGCTTTCGAAAAGGCGCTCGAGTTTAAAACAGTCGGAATTCGAAACGTTCTCTGCCACCAACCCAACCGAGCTTGGAAGCGCGCTACCGTATTCTGAGTCGCTTCTCGCATCCTATTGTAGATCCGCTGTAACTTGACTTGATTGCGGTCGGATCGAGAGCTCTGTCTGTTGCTTTTACGATGGTTTCGTTGATTTGTCATTGCGGATTACAGTGCTGTGCGATGAAGGAATATCCAGGAACGGCGTCGAAAGCAAATGGCCCGTGGGCGGTCGGAAAGTGATTTCCAAATAGAGAGACCCAAGAACCGCGGTCGAGCGCCAACTGTCATGCGAAAGAGCAGCAGAAACGTTGCTTTTCAAAATCCGTGAAACGGAGGCCCCGGGCGTCGAAAACGGAGAAAACAACCAATCTTTGGTTGGGAGATTGCCATCGGCCTGAAATTGCCTACTAGGCAAGATCAGAAAAAACCCCTCGCTCATTAAATGCTATAGTTGAGAATTATTCAAGCTGTAAAAACATCCAGGCGGCAAAAGTTTACCTCAACAGACTTAACGGAACATTCGATTCGGCAAAGTGCGGTATTTTCGCGTTAAACGAGATTCCATCCGCAGGGTTTTGTTTGGTTACGAAATATCCTAGCGGTCCAGGGGGCAGGACTATTGGCGGGTATACTGAACGTCCATTCCCCCTCACGATCCAACCCGATCCGAATTGAAACTCAACTGGCAACCCGTGCGTTCCCTAAACCCAATAAGCCGTTGGATCGTCACTTGTATTGTTGGTATCACTTGCCACATGCAACTGGGTCGGGCCCAATCGCCGACAATTCATCCTTGGTTGGCTCAAGCCCCTGGCGAATTTGGTCGACTGATCGATCGCGGAAACGTGCAGATCAAAGTCGATGATGAACGGATCCGACTTGCAGGGAAGTCCGCTTTGACGCTATTCCAATTCGTGGCCGATTTCGACTCAAAATTTAAATACGAATGGATTGACTCCAAACCTCAAAACGGCGTATGGAAAGCCAGAATCATAGCTTGGATGGACCAACCCAAGATTCGATTGGAGCACACCATTTGTATCCCGTCGACCTATAACCCAACAGAACCCTGGACGTCGAAATTAATCAAACATGAGTTTGACCACGTCGCGATCAGCACCGACCCGAGACTTGTTAAAATCATCAAACGCGTCCTGCAACGCCGCCGAACTTGGGTTGCACAGTTCGAGCAACCGACCTTGCCAAGCGAAAACGATGTGCGGGATGAAATCCGTCAAGAGATCGCCCTCGATATCAAGAACTGCGAGCGAATGGTCCAAGCCCAATACGATCGCCTCGACAAAGAATCGTCCGAGGGACTATCAACTATCGGAAACCGTTTAGACTTCTTTCTCGAACTGTATTCGGTCTCAGGGTTAGAACGATGTCAGTTCGAGTATGTCGATGAAGTTCGGGCTATGCTCACAGACAAACGGCTCGACATTCCGGCCAAGAAAGAAGTCGAGCAGCACTATTTGTTCTTGAGCCCCTAAATTCAATGGTCGCACCCGGTAGCTACGACCTACCGCAGGTCAGACGTGCCGAGCGTGAATTTCACCCAGCACCGCGTTGCAATTCGATAAATCGGTAGAGTTGTCGCGATGCGATTTCCCAGTCCTCTTTTTTCGCGGACTGTATGAATGAGTTGAGTTTATTCCACGCAGGATCCGAAATTCTGCCGGCAACGTGCAATGCAATCAGTCTTTTTTCGCACTCAATGAGAGACGGCTGGCGTCGGGCGGTAACGGCCGTAAAGAGGGAATCGACCGTCTTTAGAACTTCTTCATCCAAAGCCAATTGCGGAGTGTCTACCCATGCCCACCAAAGTACTGTTAGGGATAGCAGCAAGCAAGCAACCACCCCCCCCAAGAACTTTCGAGACCGATGGATTGATTCGAATTTATTCATCGTCGCTAAAGACTTCTCCACCATCGCGCGTCGACATAGCCACCCAAACATTTGGATCGATGAACGCCGACACGAAACGTACAGAAGCATCTCCGAGCAATACACTGCACCCCGGTCCGTGCTCGCCCCACATTTGATCCGTGTGCCCAAAGGGATTATTTGGCGCATGAATGACGACCTCGGGATGGTCATGGGTATCAGGTCCGCTATGAACTCCGACCAAGCATCCTCCACTGTTGTTTTCCGATAACCAATTGCGAAGATCAAGCCTCGGAGGCGTTACAGCGTGCGGAACAACTCCAACCCAAGTCTTGTTGCTACATATCGAACTATGCTCCCCCATAAAAATCGTCTTGGAAAGACCGTCGGTTATTCGCTTAAAAGGCATCCTTGCATTAGCAAAAAAAGGACCATCAATCCTGGCCTGTCGATTCCCATTCTCGGCGACCGGCTCGGGAACTTCATAGTCATAGCAATACTGCCGTGAGCGGCCCCAGGGCTGGTGAATTCCCGCATTCGTAACATAGTGACTATGTCCAAAACGAACGGCTTGCCCATTGCTCCGCACGATCGGCTTGCCGTGCCGGTAATCCGTCTCCTCCTCGACTATAAAACCATCGCTTCCTCCCGTCGCAGATGGACAAAGAAACAGCGAAATCTTCGATTCGACAAGCTTTGCATTCACCGGTGCCCAGCAAGGCTCATTCATCGCTAGCTGCTGATAAAGCGAGGACTGCTCGATGTGCGGCAAAAGAAATGTCCCCCATGCCCATCCTGGCGTCGAGTTACGGTATTCGTCTGCACAAACAACACCATACCAGACACTGTCTTCCCGCGTATTCGTGATATACGCAGGCGGAATAAGTCGATGTGCCGATTCGTAGTTGTGAATAGCAAGCCCAATCTGACGCAGATTGCTTTGACAACTCATACGCCGCGCGGCTTCTCGAGCCGATTGAACTGCGGGCAAGAGTAGACCAACCAACATTCCAATGATCGCAATAACAACAAGCAATTCAACCAGCGTAAAGCCAAATCTCTTGCGAACCTGATAACTCAATTCACTGGAATTCATTCTCCGTTTCCCATTTCTTTAGAATGTATCATCGGCTACATTGTCAAGTGTAGCAATTGCTACATTCGGCGTCAACCGCCGTAATGATTAGGATCAATCGAAAAACGTATGGGATAAGCATTCCACGTTTTCCGTTTGTCAAGCTGACAAGGACAGACCAGTGGTTTGTCCAGGTTAAATTTTAGGGTAGCTGGAGTCGCCAGACTTCAGTGCCTCAACGAAAAACCGAACTCTGGCGAGTTCGGCTACCATTGCAAACCCTAATTACTAATATTGACGAAGCGATAGCAGCCTATCCCGCTATGCTGGTATCAAGGTCGATCTTTTTGAGACTCAGAAAAACGCTTCATTGCAAGAAGTGTTTGATTGCTAACGTGGTGCTCAATCCCTTCCGAATCACTTTCTGCTGTGCTTTTCGAGACTCCTAACGCCAACAAAAACTCGAGCACGACAGCGTGCCGCTTTTTGGACTCAATCGCCAACGCATTCCCTTTCGAGCTTAGGCTGATAGGCCCGTAGGGTTCTGACTCAACGAGCCCATCGCGTTTTAGTCGGCCAATCGTCCGATTGGCCGTAACATGCGTGACTTGAAATCTGCGAGCGAGTTCGACAAGGCGGCATTCGCCACTGCTGGCGATGATTTCGCTGATCGCTTCAACATAGTCTTCCGCGATTTCTGACGAATGGTCTTTCCGTGTTCGAACGTATTGATTTTTGGTGTCTTTATTCTGAGAAGCCATCATGTCCAAATGGAACGGAGTTCCTGCGAATCGATATCGTCATTCATCGAAGTTTACTCCCAATCCGAACTTGCGACAGTCGCATTAGCTGAGTATTTCCGACACGATTCGCGGTTGTTCAACACCGGTCAGCTTTTGATCGAGTCCTTGGAATTTGAATGTTAATCGCGAATGGTCGATCCCCATGCAATGCAAAATCGTGGCGTTCAAATCATTGACGTTCACCGGATCACGAACCACGTTGTAGCTAAAATCATCGGTCTCGCCGTGAACGTAGCCTCGCTTGATGCCACCGCCAGCCAACCAAACACAAAAGTTGCGAGGATGATGGTCGCGCCCATAGTCGTCTTTGGTCAATGTTCCTTGTGAATAAACGGTACGACCGAACTCGCCACCGCACACGACGAGAGTTTCGTCGAGCATTCCACGCTGCTTGAGATCAAGCACCAAGGCGGCAGTCGCTTGGTCGGTATCGCGGCATTGGTTGGTTAACTGACGCGGCAAGTTGCCGTGAGTGTCCCAGCCTCGGTGAAGAATCTGCACCATCCTCACGCCACGTTCTACTAATCGCCGCGCCAGCAAAGCGCTGTGCGCAAAAGTGCCAGGAACCTTGGCATCGGGGCCATACAATTCCAAAGCGGCAGCAGACTCTTGGCTGATATCGGTCAGTTCGGGAACGCTGCTCTGCATCCGGAAAGCCATTTCATATTGAGAAATCCGCGATTCCGTTTCCGGGTCGCCAAATCGTTCTAAGCCCTGCCGATTTAACTCATTGAGCGCATCCAACATGGCTCGTCGATCCTCGCTGAGCACACCTTCCGGATTGCGCAAGTACAACACCGGATCGCCGCTACCTCGCAAGGCGACACCATTGAATCGCGTCGGCAAAAATCCGCTGCCCCACATGCGGTTGTATAAAGCTTGCGCGTTGCTATCCGAGGGAAATCGCGGAGTAAAAACAATGAACGCAGGTAGATCATTGTTGTCACTCCCTAGTCCATACGCTAGCCACGAACCGAAACTAGCTTTTCCCGGAACTTCCGAGCCGGTCATTACATAGGTGCAGGCAGGGTCGTGATTGATGGCGTTGGTCTGCACCGATCGAATCAGCGTAAAATCATCGACTATTTTCGCTGTGTGTGGCATCAATTCCGTATTGGCCCAAATTCCGGATTCTCCCATTTGCTTGAATTTGAATTTCGTTGGAGCCACGGGGAAACGCGTTTGACCACTGGTCATCGTCGACAGTCGCTGCCCTCCTCGTACCGACTCGGGCAGGTCCTTGTCGAAGTAGTCCACCAACTGGGGTTTGTAATCCCAGGTGTCATGCTGTGGCGGACCACCGTTGAAGTGCACATAGATGATCGCCTTGGCTTTCGGGGCAAAGTGCGGGAGGCCAGGCAATGGCATGTGGACGCGTTCGGTTGCCATCGAGCCACTCGCCGAATTCCCAAACAGCGTTTCGCCGGCCATGGAGGCGAGCGCCATACCCCCGAGTCGCAATCCTTGGTCTCCAAAGAACTGCCGCCGAGTCTGTTGAACTTGATTTTCGATCCAGGGATGCATGATCAGTTCCTCGTAACGGTTTCGTCAAGGTTCAAAAGTGTGTTCGCAATCAGTGTGTATGCAGCCAGTTCACTCGGATCGATTTTCTCGCTGGCTCGGCTATCACCCAGAGCGATTAGTTTTTTGGCCAGCTCAACGTCGCGCTGGTAATGATGCATGTTCGCAGTCAACTGTTTTTCCAGCACATGCACTTCGCGTCCCGTCGGCGGGCGCGAGAGAACCGTCCGATAAGCGTAGGCAATTCGATCCTCGAACGTCTGCCCCCCTTGCTCCAACATTCGCTGCGCCATCGCTCTTGCCGCTTCGATATGCTGGACATCGTTCATCAACTGCAGCGCCTGCAACGGTGTATTGCTCTTCTCTCGCTTCGTACAAAACTGTTCGCGATTGGGAGCGTCAAAGTTGACCATGAATGGCGGTGGTGCTGTACGTTTCATGAAGTTGTAGATGCTGCGGCGATAAAGAGCAGGACCATTGTCGCGACGATAATTTTGCGTGTTCGAACCACCGAAGGCGACCGGCTCCCAAATGTTGTCGGGCTGATAAGGCTTGACCCCTTTTCCTCCCATTTGCAAATTGATTAGGCCGCTGGTGAAGAGCGCATTGTCGCGAATCTGCTCTGCATCCAAACGAAATCTGGGGGCCCGAGCATAAAGGCGATTTTCAGGATCGAGCCGATACAACTCGGGGGTAATCTGCGAATGCTGACGAAATGTCTTTGAGCAGACCATCTGACGCACGAGATCCTTAACATTCCAGTCGGATCGCTGGAAATGCGATGCAAGCCAATCCAACAATTCAGGGTGACTGGGCATGTCTCCTTGCGTTCCAAAATCGTAACTCGTTTTGACTAGACCAACTCCGAAAAGCTGCTGCCAAAATCGATTGACGGTCACTCGCGATGTCAACGGATTTTCCTTTGCGACCAACCACTTGGCCAAATCCAATCGAGTGGCCCTTGCGTCGGGGGCGGCTTTCGTAAGTGGCGGAAATATTGCAGGAACCGAGGGTTCGACTTTATCGCCTGGTCTGTCGTACGCGCCGCGCATCATCACAAAACTTGGACGAGGCATGGCCAGATCTTTGAACACAAAAGTGCTCGGGATCGAGTCGTCCAGTGCCTTACGTTTTTCTTGAAGACTTCTGAGTTCTGCGATCAGGCCAGCAAACATCGGCTTAGTCGTGGAACAAACCTCTTGAAGATAGTAGACTCGAAGGCGTGTTACCAATTCGGCAGCCGGCGCTTTTTCCTGGGCGTCGGGGCCACCTTTCGCGATCGGTTGCAAATCGGCGGGCAGTCCCAGCGTATCCTTGCCTGCCGCTTGTTTCCACCATGCAAGGAACGACTGAGTCGGATCGCGAGTTGGGTCGATCAACCCCTTCAATCCTACGCGATCCCAAAATACAGTACCACCAAACTGAGTCAGTGCGAAACCCGTTAGTGCATCACCCGCCGCCAATCCAATTTTCTCGACGGCGAATTCCAATCGGACCCATTGTCCGAGAGCTGGCAGCTCGCCCATGTGGACTCTTTCGTTCGTATTAACAGCGCCCCACTCGATGGCGTTATAATCGCCCCAGACCGCGCGATGGTTCCATCCTCCTTTGAAGAACTGCAACATGATCGATCGAGGCGGATTGGCTGGATCAAGCCACACGTTTGCAAAAATGCTCGCCTCGGCCGAGATGGATAGCGGTATCGTAGCTTGATCCCAAACATCCTGTGCAAGCCCTTTGTCGGTTCGTTTCAAAGAACGCTGACCACTGAGAACTGGATTGCCTTCGCTGGCGGCCACGAACTGCGTCGGCGCTCCAGGTGAGGCTTGGACTTTACCGCTCGGTGGAAAATCATCTTCCATCCAAACCGTTTCTGTCGCGGAAATGAGCGGTGGTGGGGCAATGCTCGCCGGATCGACGTAATTGACTTTCATGACTTCCGCCGCGATCTGTTGTTGTTTTACAGCAATGTCGGAGTCCATCGCTTTGAGTTGTTCGCGAAATTCCTCGGTCTGCAGTTTCAATACGGGTTGAGTCAACAACGCGTTGCCATCCATGGCCGGATCGGCGGCAGAATGAAAGAACGCGTAGAACTGATAGAATTCTTTTTGAGTGATTGGATCAAACTTGTGGTCATGACAAACAGCGCAGCCGCCGGTCAGTCCTAACCAAGTCTGCATGGTTGTGCTTGCGCGATCGACTGCATAACGGTAGATCAATTCGTCGTCGATGGATCCCCCTTCGCTACTCGTTACGTTGCATCGATTGAATCCCGTCGCCACGATCTGATCGGTCGTGGGCTCAGGTAACAAATCACCAGCCAATTGTTCGATCGTAAATCGATCGAAAGGAAGATTGCGATTGAAAGCCGAAATGACCCAGTCGCGGTAAGCCCACGTCTGTCGCTCATTATCCAGATGCATTCCATGCGTGTCCGCATAACGGGCGACGTCGAGCCAGTGGCGGGCCATCTCTTCGCCAAAGCGTTGGCTCGCAAGGTAGCGGTCGACCATCTTTTCATAGGCATCCGCAGACGAATCCTCTAAAAACAGATTGACTTCCTCGACCGTGGGTGGCAAGCCAATAAGTGCGAACGCAACCCGGCGAATCAGTGTTTCTCTTTCGGCTTCGGGAGCGAGCTTCAAGGAATGCTCGGCTAATCGCGAGGCGATGAACGCATCGATCGGATGGGTGGCCGTTTCATTAAGCGGAAGCTCCGACTTAGCAAGGTCTTCGAATGCCCAATGTTTTTGGTAGATCGCACCTTGTTCGATCCAAAGGCGAATGATTTCCTTCTCTTTGGCCGACAGTGTTTTGTGGCTCTCAGCGGGGGGCATCAATTCCGATTCGTCTGTGGTTGTGATTCGCCGCCACATTTCGCTAGCCGCAAGATCTTTTCCCACGAGGGCGGCCTTGCCATTGTGATTCTCGCGGCTCCCTTCCGAAGTATCGAGTCGCAATTCCGCTTGCCGTTTCGTGGAATCGAATCCGTGGCAGGCAAAACACTTGTCGGACAGAATCG
>Ga0194045_1000237_pt1 | contig 17828 bp, 15 predicted proteins | sample JunL6211m_MetaG_FD_161686 | JGI IMG/M metagenome (GOLD analysis project Ga0194045, IMG submission 161686) | Anoxic zone freshwater microbial communities from boreal shield lake in IISD Experimental Lakes Area, Ontario, Canada - Jun2016-L626-11m | ecosystem: Environmental > Aquatic > Freshwater >...
TATGGGGGCACATCATCCCTGTGACTTTGACCGAAATCAATTTCGTTTCCGCAAGTTCCGACGTATTCGAAGTCTCAGGATTTAGTTCCGATCGGACAACTGCCTTTGGGCCTTGAACGCTGCATGCCTGCTGATCGCAGCCGACGAACATTACGGACAGAGCTATGGACGAAAACAAGATTGCAAGACGCATGATTTTTCGATTTCGAGGATCAGAGAGAAACGGTTAGGAAATTTTGGACAACCGAGCAAGTCGCTGACTCCTTGACATGCGTCCAAAGTCGTTTTCTAGGCTATGGATATCTTAGCGGAATCGCAAACAAAGGTTAGGCGAATTGCCCATTTCCTCGCGACAGATGCCACATCCATGACTTGACACTATGGAATCGATGCGTAGAAAGCGTTACGATGACTTGAAGTCGGAAACTCAATCCGGGCCGAGCGGAGTAACTTTTGGTTCGCAGACCGATGCGAGGGATTTCCATTTTTTCGAACGAAGGTGACGAATATGCAAAGTTCAGCCCCGGGTTTTCCCGCCTCGTCCAGAGGTCTCCTTGTTGCAATGACTCTTTTCGGATCCGTTTGGGCCCCGGCTCTACTGTCTGCAGATCTCAAGTTGTCCCCAGATCACAACGAAACCGTTCAGGAAAATCCGGCGACTCAGGAAAAAGCGACAACTAGTCCCAGCGCCAGTCCCGCCGCGACTTCCTCGGACGACGCCAAAACCGCTTCGGAACCTGAGAATACTAAGCCCAAATCACCGCAAAACGGCCGCGGGCTTCCGCCTCAAGAAATCCCCGGTCCGCCCAAAACAGAACGCCAGCTTGCCGAAGAACGCAAAGCACGGGATGCCGCTAAGAAGCGAGGCGAAATCACGTTCGACGATCTGAAATTCGACATCGAGAAAGATGGCGAGTACAAACCCGAGATGATTACTCCCGCAATCAAAGATCTGGAAAAGAAAACCCTCAAGATACGTGGCTTTATCCTGCCGAACTCAGTCTTTCAGACCAATGGAATCAAGCAATTTGTTCTGGTTCGCGACAACCGCGAATGCTGTTTTGGTCCAGGTGCCGCGATTTATGATTGCGTTTGGGTGGAGATGGCGGCTGGCAAGACCGCCACGTTTTCCACGCAAGTCGTTACGGTCAAAGGCAAGTTCGCGATCGATGAGGAAACGTTCAAGAACACAGATGGATATGCTATTTTTAAAATGACTGCCGAAGAGGTTAAATGACTAGTTCGCCCTTGCTAGAGTCCAATCTGCCTTTTCCCCGACGCCAGGGCAAAGTTCGAGATGTATACGATCTTGGGGATCGTCTGTTCATTGTTAGCACAGACCGCATCAGCGCCTTTGACTGGGTTATGCCGAATGGGATTCCGGACAAGGGACGCGTGTTGACTCGTCTAAGTCTATTTTGGTTTGACGTGCTTGGCATTGAAAATCACCTTTTGAGCGATGCGGTTCCGGATGAAGTTCGCCCTCACGACCCAAACGGACTTCTTGAAGGTCGTTGCATGGTCGTTCGAAAGGCGACCGTGATTCCGTTTGAATGCGTCGTTCGAGGGTATTTGGAGGGTAGTGGCTGGAAAGACTACCAAAGCACTGGGAAAGTTTGCGGCATCGACTTGCCCAAGAACCTAAAGCAGTGTGACCAGTTGCCAAGCCCGATTTTTACTCCGGCGACCAAGGCGGAATCGGGACACGATGAAAATGTCTCCTTTGAAACGATGAGTCAATCGATCGGCGATCCACTTGCACGTGAGCTTCGACAAAAGACGCTCGATGTTTATCAGCGAGGTGTCGATTTGGCCAGAAAACAAGGTGTCATCATCGCAGACACCAAGCTCGAATGGGGTTGGTGGAATGATCGTGTTATTTTGATCGACGAAGTATTAACGCCCGACAGTTCGCGATTTTGGCCAGCCGATCAGTGGCAACCTGGCCATGCTCAGTCTTCATTTGACAAGCAATTTGTTCGAGAATATCTCTCGACCACGACCTGGGACAAGAATAGCCCGCCCCCGATCTTGCCCGAACCCATCGTGGAAAAAACGAGAGAACGTTACATCAATGCGTTCGAAAGGATAACCGGGCAGAAGTGGTGACAAACAAGTCTGCTGCTCGCTGGGTAGTGGATCTTGTTAAAGATCCTGAATAGGTGGGATCTTTAACAAGATCCACTACAACCAACCCTAATTCTTAGCTGTCGCAAAGCACTAGCGATGGATCGTACGTCCCAAGCACTCAAGCAAGAACTCGATGACCTCGATATGACGGGTTGCCTCGGCCAGATCTTTACCCCAGGTGTATAAACCGTGGCGGCGGATCAAATACCCCCAACACTTTTCATCCGGATGTTCCTTTAAGTACTCTACGACTTGCTTTTGCAGTGCGGGAATATCCTGAGTGTTGTCGAAAATCGGCAACCAACAGGACGATTCATGGGTTGTGATTCCCTCTAAGCCCTTAAGCATTTCGAATCCTTCAATCCGGATTCCCCCCAGGGCAAAAAAGTGCTGCGACAAGAGTGTGCTCCAGATGCTGTGAGTATGGAGTACAGCACCCGCTCCACAGTGAGCTGCTGCGGTGCAGTGCAACAAAGTCTCGGCGCTGCTCTTGGGTTGGTCAGACGACGTTATCCGGCCATTTGCGTCCACGATCACGAAGTCGTTTGGACCGAGATGGCCTTTGTCCTTGCCGCTTGCCGTAATCAAGATTCGCAACGGATCTCGATCGAGCACAACACTGTAATTGCTGGAGGTACCTAGCGACCAACCGCGATTCCAAAGTTGGTGGCCAACGCTCCTCAATCCTTGGATTTGAACCGAATAAGGCTCTAGATAGGAAGCTAGATTTTCAGCGGAGTGGGACACGAAATGGGTCTACCGGAGTGACAAGGTGATTCTATCGGAGTGACAAAGTGGGTTTAATTTTCCGAGTACTTTTCGAAGAAAAAAATAGGACCGGCAGGATTCGAACCTGCAACCAAGGGATTATGCTTACCAACCACGGCTTTCGCCGCCTCTTTCGAGTTTGGGGTCTGGACCATACCTTCACTTTACGTGTCTGCCGTCTGGTCTCTACACCTTCTGCAATCGACGACGATGAAGTCGACCGACTGAGCTTGGCTCGGGATTAGCATCCCAATCGCACGCGAATGCAATCGGATTAGCCTTCCCCGAATTTGACAGATTCTACAAGTGCCCTCAAGGCCGAATAATCAACCCAGCAAGACTCATGCAACCCAATCGAATTGGCCATAGAACAGCGAGACCCTTTGTCCCGATGCACCTTAGGCTTTTCCGTTTAAGTCCCCTGCTCTAACCGTTGAGCTACGGTCCCGTTAGGCGGGCGGCAGATTGCAATATCCCAACCCGAAGCGTAAGCGAGGGACAATTTCGCAGGTCCCTCACTTACGTATCGGGTTATGATTGGAGTTTTCAGTCTGCCGAACACCTTAATTCAAGTTTAATCGATTTTGAACCGGTCGACAAACCGTAGTTGAGAAGTTGGCGATGGAACGCAATGGCGTTCATCCAAGCCCAATTTCGCAAACATGGCATCTATACGCGAGCCGCCTCACGAAACGAGATGAAATGACCGCGATCTACATCCCAAACCTTGAGCCGAAAACAAGCAAACACGTCGCGTGGATGCAACGAAGTCGTTCCCGGCGATTGAAGTTCTTCCAAGGCGTTCATCGCTTCGGGCAGACGGTAGAAGGGGATTTTCGCGTTCAAGTGATGCACGTGATGGTATCCCACGTTTCCAGTGAACCAATGCATCAGTTTGCTCATTCGGATGTAACTCGACGACTTTAAGGCCGCCAAGACATAGTGCCAGTCTTCTCGTTTGTGCAACTGGCATGATGGGAAATTATGTTGAGCGTAGAATAGGTACGCTCCCAATCCGCACGCGATCACCAAAGGTAGAATCATCGCGAGAATCAAGACGTCCCAGCCTTGATACCAGCAAATCGTCAAAAGGGACACATGCAGAACGACCGCCAAACCTGAATCCAAGTGCCGCAAAGGGTGCAAGAAAAAGGAGCGGATGCTCATTCCGTACAGGAACACCGTCAAGTATCCAGAGAAAACAGTGATCGGGTGTCGCGACAGGGCGTAGCCAAAACGTGTCCAGAATCCTGCTTTGACATACTCGTCGCGAGTCATCAAGGGGTAAGAACCGGAGTTACTGCCAGAGGATCTCGAATTGTGTTTGTGGTGATGGTCGTGCGTATGGGACCAAACACTTGGCGGGCTCAAAACTAGCAACCCATAGAACTTCAGGATCGCGGCAGCTAACCAAGACTTTCTTAGAATCGTGCCATGGCAGTAGTCGTGGTAGATAATGAAAAGCCGAACCACGATCAATCCGCTGATGCAACTACTAGCGATTCGAATCACCAAAGGCAAGCTGGAGCATGCAATGAGCAAGCAAATCAAGTACAAGCCAATTGCGAACAACAAATGCCACCAACTGAGCCATTTCGTCTCGGACGTAAAGGCTTTTGAAGCGACCAATAGCTCTTTTTGATTTCGCATGTATTGCTCAAGGGGTGACGGGTACGTTTGCAGCCGAACAGAATAGTGGATAAATTCCCAAACCTCCAATCCCAACTTCATTGATTTGAAGGGAATATGGCGAATTAGGTCGTTAAATATCGCTGAAAAGGACGTTTTTCGATCCCTTAACGAAAAGTTCAACCATTTTTGCAATCCTGATGGTACCTTTTTCGCAGCCACAAAAGTATACGTAACCGTCAAGGCCGGGCTGATCCGGACGCGTTGTGGCGGAGACTACTCGTTCCCAGGCTCTGCGGCAGAGCCTGGAACGAGATTGCAAAACTACCACGTAGCACAGGCTGCCAGCGCTGCCAGCCTGTAATAGTCCAAGAAGAACAGGCTAGCAGCCTGTGCTACGGGACTAACTCATGTTGCCGCTCGACCTAGCTCGTTGGCTTTGAAATCGATAGCCAAAACAATCGCTGCCACCAAAACCGACCCTACAACGTGAACAATCCAGTCGTCAAAACCCAATCTCGAATGACTCCGTTCGAATTTGATCGATCTGGCTGCCGATATCTTTGACATGATGTTGTCGAATAAAAAACGTTATGTCGTGATCGCCGGAATGCTGGGAGGGTTCGCGATCGCCTATCAAGAACAACTGAGCTCTGGTTGGCAGAAATTGCAACGCATTTCGTATTTGAATGTTGACGCAAATCCGCAAGAGACTTCGCTCCAGCCGAATAATCGGTTGCCGACAAACTCATCCTTGGGAGAGCATTTCCAGACTCACAATGCCAACATCGATACGATTCGCGAAGGAAAATGGGGAGCATTGGTTTCGACCAACAAAAATGTTTCTCAAACGCGAAATGCGAAACCGAATTCAACGGTACGAATCGCTTCGTTCAACATGCACGCATTCGGTGAGTCCAAGCTCAAGAAATCGATCGTACTGGAAACGGTGGCGAAGATGATTCGCCAGTTTGATGTGATCGCTTTGCAACATATTCAATCGCGGCAACAAAACATCTTGCCGGAATTGATCGACAAAGTGAATCAAGGCGATCGACGGTATGACTACTGCATCGGGCCTCGTGTCGGTCCAGAAGCAAGCCAACAGCAGTTCGCGTTCGTATTCGACGCAGACCGAATCGAAACCGATCGCCAAATGCTCTATACCGTCGATGATCCACAACAATTGATGGCATATGAACCGCTAGTAGGTTGGTTTCGCTCGCGGTCCGTCCCTGTCGAACAAGCATTTACCTTTTCTCTGGTAAACCTTCTGGTTGACCCGCTCAACAGCGAGCGAGAGCGAAAGCTGCTGCCGGACCTGATTCGCAGCGTCCGTCAGGATGGCCGATCGGAAGACGACATCCTACTGCTTGGAGATTTTGGCTGTTCGGATCGCGAACTCGCGTCCCTGAAGAACATCGGAATGCTATTCGCACTGGAAGGAACACCGACAACCGTGACGGGAGAAGCCATGCTCGACAACATTGTCTTTCCTGCCCGAGCAACCGATGAGTTCACCGGCAAGTCGGGCGTTATTGACTTTCTTCGAAATGGCAATCTATCCATTGATCAGGCTTTTCAAATCAGTACTCATATGCCGGTCTGGGGCGAGTTTTTTGCCAGCGAGGGTGGCAGTCCAGGATATATTGGAACCAATCAAGGTTACGTCAGTCACTAACAGCAACAAATCGATGCGCGATCGCGAGTCCCAATAGAGCTAGGATTGCAAAGCCTGCACCAATCATCAACGCAGCGGTCGAGCCATAGTAATCCCATACGATGCCGACCAAAAGACTGGCGATGAACGTGGTCAATCCCGTCAAGGCGTAGAAAAGCCCCATTGCTCTCCCACGTAATTCCCGAGGTGCATGGTCAGCGATCAAGGCTTTGCCGACTCCATCCGTTAAAGCCATGTAGACGCCATAGATCGCCATGAGCGGCCACATACCCCAAGCATACGAGGTGGGTAGCCAAGCAATGCTGGCGTAGACTAACGCATAGATAAGCCAGCCGATTGCGATGATTCGCCATCGACCTATCTTGTCGCTCAGGACGCCGATCGGGTACGAGATCGCGGAGTAAGTCACATTGTATAGTGCATACACCAAGACGATCGCCCAAGGCGAGTATCCTAAATCACGAGCTCTGAGGAGAAGAAAAGTATCACTGCTATTGGCGAGCGAGAACAAAACCAACGCTGCAAGAACAACCCAATACGAATAGGGCAGATTGAACCAAGTTTGTTGCTTCTTTGCTAACGTCGCGTCCGGCTTGCTTACCGTTTGGTCCGTTGTACCACCTTGTGACCCCTCAACCGGTATTGGGGGCGACTCTTGCACGACAAAAGTCAACAACCAGGATGCAAGCCCCAGTATCGCAGCCACGCCAAAGATGGCGCGATAAACCCAGACTGGCGTCTCGGCCGCTCGGCTCAACGCATCGCTGGCATTGGTTGATTGCGGTGAGCCAGTAAGCCACCATAAAAGGAAGGCAGAAAGCAACACACCCAAGAGTGCTCCTCCCGTGTCAAAAGCTCGGTGCAACCCAAATGCCCGCCCTCGCTGATCCTCACTAACCGCATCTGCGATCAAAGCATCGCGAGGCGCTCCGCGAAGACCTTTGCCAAATCGGTCGAGCAATCGTCCGCAGAGCACCAGCGGCCACGCAGCGGCTAGGGCAATCAGGGTCTTGCCAGCAACCGGCAGTCCATATCCCCAACGAATCCAAGGTACTCGCCCTCCGCGTTTCCCCTTGCGGTCGCTGCGAAATCCCGCAACTGCGGACACAAGTGCCACGATCAGCACAGCCCCACCCTCCAACGCACCTAGTTGCGTCTTAGAGGAATTGAGGACAGACATAAGGAAGAGCGGTAACAAGGGATACATCATCTCGCTGGATACGTCAGCAAAGAATGATACGAGACTCAATATCCAAACGGAGCGAGGGAGCGGCTTCCGTGGTGATCGCATTTCCGATGGATCGTGTAATTGCATTGCAATATCTTCCGCTTGCGTGAATCTAGCGTCGCGTCTTAGTTGGGGGGTGCCATAGGATGGACGCAATCCCATTCTAGTGCAATGGTATGAGTCTTCGAGTGAAACAAACGGATAGCCATTGGGCGATAGCCCCGGTTCTCGACGAATGTCGAGCAATTGGAAAACCGGGGCTAGCGCCCAACGGCTAATTGGGTTGAAAAACAGTTGCGGATGTGCTTAGTGCAATGGACCGTAGGAGCCTCAGCAAAATCAGTCGTTGCACTATTCTCGCGCGCAGGGGGCTACTTGACCCTGTAGCCCATTTGGGTGAGTTGCTCTCGAATTCTCCGAAGGTGATCCCCTTGGATTTCTAGCAAATCCCCTTCGATTGTTCCACCAGCACCGCATGCGTTTTTCAACTTGGTCAGCACATCGGGTAAGTCGTTTGCCACGTCGGTCAACCCGCAAATGACTGTTACGGTTTTCCCTTTTTTGCGTTTTTCGAGTCGCAATGTTGCAATCTGCTTTTCGGGAGCAACTCTTGCTTTCATTTTGGCCGAACAAGTGCATTCGCTATCTAGTCGGCCGCAAAGATCGCACTTGGGTGGAATGTCAAACGGAGTACCTTCAAACAATCGCATTGTCTACCTATGGCTTTTTTTGTACCAAACTTCAAACGCATGCAGTCATGGCGACATTCTTACGTGACCCAAACCGTGACACCTGGTTTGCATCCGAGCGCCTCGACGCATATCGGATCGATCCTCACGCAATCGTTTGCGATTTGTATGTCGCATTGAATCGAAACGAAGGGCGATGTTGATGTCGAAACGATGCAACGCTCCATTCTACGACTCTCAATCGAATTCGTGAATTCGTTCTCATGCGCGAGCCTGTACGGTCGCGATCGCCGAATCGCCGCGATATCCTCCGTTTTGCACTCAACAACGGGACCCCCATCGAAAATATCGATCAGACCGTTTCTTGCAAACCCTTGAGCTTCAAGCATAGCAAGCGCTGGCTTGGTCTGATCGTGAACCACGCCAATGCTATCGACCGCATCCTTGGGGAGCAATTCCAAGTAAATAGGATACCGGGGCATTAGATCCTCGATGAATTGCTTATCAATCATCGACAAAGAATCCGCACTCGGGAAATCGATTTTGAAGAAATGTGCTCCAATCGCCTCCCAAAAGGGGCACGAATCGTCGTTCCCAATATTTCCGCGCATCTCGGCAATGGTGTGCGATGCGAAACGTTTTGGGTGGGCCGCCATGTACGCGAACCGCGACATGCTAAGCAGTTTGCCGCATCCTCGACCTCGATACTCTGGAAGCAAAAAAAGGCTTCCGATCTCCGTTGGGCCGTTGTGGATTTTGACTAGGTGGAGCGAATGCGTTTCATTCGTTAGCTTGAGACGTTCACAATAAATAACTTCAGAAACGACACGGTAAGCGTAGAACGGCTCAAATCCGCCCGTTTTCGAAAAAATGCACGAGGTTCCCACTAGGGCCCCCGTCGCTGTATCTTGCATCACAAGAACATACGGAGCCCCTTCGGCCCGCTCGTTTGTGCGTCGGAATGCGAAATGCGAGCGCTCGATCCGGTCAGCCAACTGCTCCTTATCGATTTTGAGGGAGGTCATCCCCAAATTGGCTTGGCCAATCAAATCCCACAACGCATCGAGGTCTTCGGTCCCCACTTCTCGAACGATCATCATGATACGCGTTGACTCCACTACGAAAAAACCGTCAAAACGGGCTAGAGGAACCCATTGTACGGACTGGTTTGGACTTAAGTTCTCAACCTAGACACTCATTCGCTCGGATTCCCCATTTTGCTTTCTGGCAGTTTCCGGTTACTCTAAATGGCCTTGAATTGGTTCCTCTTACTCTCAACGATTAAAGTATGAAATCCCGCATATCTTCGCTGCATTGCCTATGCTGCAGCTTGCTTTGGGTCTCGATGCTCACTGCACCAACCGAGGCGCAAGAGACGACAGCAAAGGAGTTGCCTGGAATAAGCCGAACCAAGCCGGAGAGCGGTCCATTCGTGACTCTTCTCGATGGCAAAGGGGGATACATGGTTCCCTACACAGAATCGTTAGAGCGTACCAACATTAAATTCGAAATGATTCCTGTTCCTGGCGGGAGTGTCGAGATAGGTTCACCCGCAAGCGAGGCGGGGCACAGCGAAGACGAGGGCCCCCAATTCAAAGTCCAACTCGAACCATTTTGGATGGCTAAAACCGAATTGACCTGGGCCGAGTACCAAACGTTCATGCGTTGCTACCGAGTGTTTAAAGACCTCTCCTCTTCTGGCATTCGACAAGTAACGGAATCGAATGGAGTCGATGCGGTGACCGTACCAACACCGCTTTACGATCCTAGCCATACCTATGAGCATGGTGACGACCCGCAACAGCCCGCCGTGACAATGACTCAATACGCGGCCAAACAATACACAAAATGGTTGAGCGGCCTGACAGGGGTTCAGTATCGACTCCCAACCGAAGCGGAATGGGAGTATGCTGCTCGCGCCGGTTCCAAGTCCGCCTACTGCTTTGGAGACAAAGTAGAGGAATTGGATAAGTATGCGGTCTACTCGGAAAACGCTGGAATGGGTTCCGCCAAAGTTGGTAGCAAAGCCCCCAACGCATTTGGCTTGCACGACATGCACGGTAATGTTTGGGAATGGACCATCGACCAGTTCTCCTCCAAAGGCTTTGGGGATCTAGGCGGCAAATCCTTCGCTGGTCTAGCTGGCACACATTGGCCCACCGAAGCGGACTCGCGCTGCGTGCGGGGCGGGGGCTGGCAAGACTCGGCAGAACGGGTTCGATCCGCTGTTCGAATGGGTTCCGTTGATGTCGAATGGAAGATCGAAGATCCAAACGTTCCATTGAGTCCATGGTGGTACACATCGGATCCTGCTCGCATGGTTGGAATGAGACTGGTTCGGTCTGCAACGCCTCTCTCGAAAGAAGTGCTTACCAAATTCTGGGAAATTGATGTGGAAACGATTCGCGAAGACGTCAATGCTCGGTTGAACGAGGGGCGTGGCGCGCAAGGAATTTCGGTTCCAGAGTTGGTCAAGGAATTCCAACGCAAGAAATAAGCTGAATAACATGCACACTCGCATCCGCGCGTGGGCTCAACTGGTTCGTGTTCCAAATACACTAACTGCTTGTGCCGACGTGCTCGCAGGCTTTTCGATTGCTGTAGGCCATTGGTTTGCAATTGATGGAATCGCAGTATCGCTTCTGTTGATGTGCTTGGCATCGGTCTGCTTGTACTGGGCCGGAATGGTGCTAAACGACGTCCACGATATCGAAGCAGACCGAATTCAGCGTCGCAAGGGACCGCTCGTAGATGGTCGCATCGACATTCAAACTGCGGCGATCGCAGGATGGATGCTACTGTTCACGGGAGTACTTCTCGCTGGAGTATCCTCGTACTTATTACCCTTATTACCTGACCTGGGCAATACGTCCACTCGCAACCAAAGCAAATGGTTGGTGGTTGGAATCGGTTCGCTATTGGCGATGGTGATTGCCGCCTACGACAGCAGACTCAAGGCAACCATTTTTGGACCGCTGCTAATGGGGATGTGTCGAGGACTCAATTTGCTTCTTGGGATTTCACTCGGTTGGTGCCTTGTTTGGCCGAGTGACTCGGATTGGATCGTCGTCGCAATTGCGGTATTTGGGCACGTCGGATTCGTGATGGGAATTACGCTTGCCGCCCGCAGAGAATCGCTAATGGACCAGTCGTCAACGCGATTGGCCATCGCATGGATGATCAGCTTGCTAGGAATTGTGGCTATTTCTGTCTGTCCGTTGTGGGCTACGGGGCCGTTGTGGGCTAGGGACCGACCGCTGCGACTTGATCCGAGGAGTCTTTACCCGATCTTGATTGGCTTGCTCATGGTGCCGTGGCTTCGACGTGCAATCCGTTCGGTTCGAAATCCTGGAGTCGGGACCTTGGTTCCGGCGATAAAACAAGCGATTTTGAGTATCATCTTTTTGGATGCTGCGATTGCGCTGCAGTTTGCGGGTAGTACACCGGGAATGATCGTGTGTGGCCTAGCGATTCCAACCTTGGCGCTGGCCAGGGTCTTTCGGATGACTTAGATTCGTCGCCTTTCGCTTCTAGGCTGTGAATTCATAACCCGACGCGTGACGGCTTGTTGATTTAGTCGTTTAACAGTCAGCCGAAGGCGTACTTTGCGGCTTTGACAGTACGCCTACGGCTGACTGTTAAACGAAATGCATTTGGAAAAGTATTAAATCAACAAGCCGGTGACTGAGGGATTGCAATGGGGGCCTCGCTTACGCGTCGGGTTGTCAAACTGCCGCCAAAAAGTGGGCAATTCAAAAATTCGCAGCCTCACGAAAACATACACTCGCGACCGCCGGTTATCATGGGAATCGCTTGTTGAACCGTTTATCACTCCTTTCGCTTGTTTTCATGTCTGAAATAACTTCATCGCCAGCAGTTAGCACCGCCTCGATCGTTCCCGCGCCTGCGCACGTTCAAAGCGCACGAGAGCTATTTGAGAAAGCGACTCATGAAATAAGCAAAGTTTTTGTGGGGCAAGACGAGCTGGTCTTAACTTCGCTGGTGGCTCTTTTCTCCGGTGGCCACGTTTTGATCGAAGGAGTCCCGGGGCTTGGCAAGACTCTGTTTGTTCGCACGCTTGGACGTGTGTTGGGTTGCAAATTCGGTCGAATCCAGTTCACGGCCGACTTGATGCCGTCCGACATTACAGGCGCTCCTGTCCTCGATCTCAAGACTCAGGATTTTCGATTTCGACCTGGGCCTGTTTTCACCCAGTTTCTGCTTGCCGATGAAATCAATCGTTCGCCAGCCAAGACACACGCAGCCTTGCTAGAGATCATGCAAGAGTTTCGCGTGACGATCGATGGCGTCAGTCACCATGTCCCTCGCCCTTTCTTGGTGATGGCAACCCAGAATCCGATCGAAAGCGATGGAACCTATTCGCTGCCCGAAGCACAACTTGATCGATTCATGTTTAAAGCGATGGTCTCTTACCCTGACGAAGCGGAAGAGGCCCGCGTCCTGGAGATGCATTCCAAGCAAATCGATTTCTCTTCGCTTCTGGAGGAACAAGTCGCCGTTGTGTCCAACGCCGAACAGATTTCGCAAATGATCAAGGAGAATTCGAAGGTTCGCGTTGATCCAAAATTATTGTCCTATGTTAATCGCATCGTCCGAGCCACTCGCAACTGGCCAACCTTTCATATGGGGGCTTCTCCACGAGCGGGCTTGTCGATCATTCAAGGGGCACGAACTTTGGCTGCGTTTCGAGGACGTGACTTTGCGGTACCTGATGATGTGGCGGAACTTGCATTGCCCGCGCTGAGGCATCGCGTCGTCATGTCGGCAGAGGCCGAGGTCGAAGGTCTCAAAGTCGATCAAGAATTAACGTCCCTTTTGCGAAGTATCGAAGTACCACGAAGCTAAGCCATGTCCATTTACGATTCCGTTGGGACATATCTTTTTTGGGCACCGTGGATCGGGCTGATCGTGTTGGCCTCTCCGTTGCTCATATTGGCATTTGGGTGGCGGATTTTCCCAACGACACGTTGGCTTTGGCTATTGTTGCCTTTATGCCTGCTCAGCCTCTTCATTCTGGCGACGCCGCTCTTTATCTACTTCATGGTGGTTTTTGATCTAGTTGCTCTTTCGGTTGTTGTTTTGGATCTATTGACGATCACCGGTCCAAGCGGACTGAGCGTCGAGCGGCACATGCTGCGCAGCGCATCGCTCGGTGGCACGCACGAGGTCTCGCTCAGTGTCGACAATCGCAGCACGAAGACTCAAATCATCGAGATTCGCGACGATCTGCCTGAAGGCTTGCTTGCGGATCCGGAGTCGCAATCGATCGTATTGAAACCTCGCAAACATGCGGACTTGGACTACCAAATTCGCCCGACACGCCGAGGTTCTTTTTCGTTCGAATTCATCTACCTTCGGCTTAGCAGTCGACTTGGTCTATGGAACCGCGTGGTCCGACGCAGTTGCCCAGGTGAGTTGCTTGTCTATCCCGACATGAAACAAATCGCCGAGTACGCGTTGCTTGCACGCACAAATCGGTTGAGCTTGATCGGAATTCGAAAAACGCGCAAGGCAGGTCAAGATAATAATTTCGAACGATTGAGAGACTATTCGCAGGACGACAACTACAAACATATCGATTGGCGCTCAACCGCCCGTCGCAACAAACTCACAGTCAAACAGTTTCAGACGGACCAAAGTCAACGGCTTGTTTTCCTGCTTGATTGCGGCAGATTAATGACAAACGAATACCGGGGGTTGAGCTTGTTGGACTATGCCCTCAATTCCGTGTTGATGCTGAGCTATGTCGCGTTGCAACAAGGAGACTCGGTTGGGATGCTTTGTTTCTCAGATAAGATCGAATCCTATGTGCCGATGCGTGGTGGGCTTTCGCAAATGAACCGACTGCTCCACGCGGGTTTTAATCGTTTCCCATCCTTGAATCAAACAAATTATGGCGAAGCGTTTTTGCATTTTTCCAAAAACTGTCGTCGTCGCTCGATGGTCGTGCTAATCACGAATGTCATCGATGACGTATCGGCGGCTCAAGTGACGGGTTACCTTAAAACTCTGCAAGCGAAGCACTTGCCAGTGCTTGCATTGCTTCGAGACCGATCGGTGTTCGACTCGGCGGACAATCCGGACATGGACGAATCGATTTTGTATCGAAGTGCCGCTGCCGCACAACTTTTGATATGGCGAAACGATGTCATTCGTCGCCTGGAAAATTGCGGCGTCTTGAGCGTCGATGCGTTTCCGGACGCACTGACTTCGCCACTGATCAACCGTTACCTGCAGGCCAAAGCAAAGCACATGATGTAGACTTCGAGATTGGCCGCATCCATGGAATGGCTGCCTTTCGCTAAGTTACGTCTTGGATTTGATTGTGCTCACAACTTTGCCATCGTTGAGTATCGTTTGAATCTCTTGCCCAAGGCGCAATTGCTTCACGCTTGAAATGACTGCGCCCGTGGTCGCGTCCATCGTCACGGAATAGCCTCGTGCAAGCGTTTTGAGTGGGCTAATTGCGTCCAGGACGCCCGATAGGCGCTCTAGCCGCTCCGCTCGCGTTTGGATAGACGCGTCCATGGCGTGATCCAACGCTTCATGAAGATCGTCCAGTCGTTGCATTGGTGTTTCGAGCGATCGCTCGGGCGAGGCCAAGACGGGCCTGCTGATAACGGACCGCAGTCGCATTTCTGCTTGGCTTATTCGATGCATCATCAGCGTATCGATTCGTTGGCGAATTCCTGACAAAACATCGACGATTTCATCTCGGCTTGGCGCGACTCGCTCGGCTGCCTCGGATGGAGTCAATGCGCGAACGTCTGCGGCCAAGTCGCTGAGCGTAACATCGATCTCATGCCCCACGGCCGATATCGTCGGCAACGGGCAAGCGACGATCGCTCGGACAACGACTTCTTCGTTGAAGCACCATAGGTCCTCTAGCGATCCTCCCCCTCGCCCCACGACCAAGACATCCAACGTGGGTCTGATTTGTGCTGCGACCCGTATCCCTTCTGCAATTTCCTTTGCCGCTCCTTCGCCTTGGACTCGCGATGGGATGATGAGCACGCTTGCGCCCGGCCAACGCCGTTTGAGAACCTGGGTGAAGTCATGAATGGCAGCTCCGCTTGGGCTGGTAACGAAACCAATACGCGTTGGGAATTCCGGAAGGGGTTTCTTGCGTTCCGCAGCGAAAAGGCCTTCCTGTTCGAGCTTGGCGTGAAGTCGGCGGAAAGCGGCTTGAAGTGCCCCTAGTCCTTGCTGCTCCATGCGGTTGATGATGATTTGGTAAGTGCCTCGAGGGCCGTACACGTCGATTCGCCCTTGGACGAGAACCGCCATCCCCTCTCGCAAGTCCATGCCGAGGCGTTCAAAGGTGGATCTCCAAAGGACTGCCGAGACCTGGCTGGTCGCGTCCTTGAGCGTTAAGTAGACGTGTCCGGACGCAGATTGATTTAAGTTCCCAATTTCGGCGGCCAGCCAAAACATGGGAACGGATTCATCGATGGCGCGTTTGACCCATGCGTTGAGTTGCCCGACGCTCAGCGGAGCTGCCGAGCTTGCACCGGGCTTCGGCTTGGAAGGGGGCTTAGGCTTGGTAGAGGGCGTCGGCTTGGTAGGGGACTCGCCGCTTCGTTTTGCATTGATCTCGAGCGAGTCTTTCTTTGGTTTGTCGTCAAAGAAAGCATCTGCATCGTCGCTCCACAAGAAACCTGTCACGATGAAATGGCTCCTTGCGGTACTGGATAGAAAGCACGTTCGCCCACCCGGAGCGACCCATCGGTCGCCCATGTTTCCGATTCGAGGGTGACCGCATGTAGCACTTCCTCGGCATGGCGGCGATACTCTTCAATCTCATCTTTGCTCAGCTTGCGAGGGACATGAATGGCGGGACCGAGAACGATCCTGGCACGCGAACTGGGTCTTGGAATTGCAAATTTATCCCAAGAGCGGCTATTTCGCCACGGTCGATCAAACCCACATCCAAGCGGGACGATCGGTATTCCGAGCAAGCCAGCAATGTAGATACATCCACTCGACAATTCCCTTCGAGGTCCTCGTGGCCCATCGGGTGTGATGACTAGACTTGTGTTTTTGAATTCGCGCGTGATTTGCAAGATTGCTTTGACACCGCCCCGCGATGTCGAACCGCGAACCGTCTTGAAGCCGAACTGCGAGATCATTTCCGACAGCCAGTTTGCGTCTCGGTGTTGGCTCAACAGCATCGTCACATCGCACCCTCGGCGATTGCAAGGAGGCAGAGCAAGGTACTCATGCCACACAACGTAAATGGCTGGCCCCTGAAAGCCGGCCATGGCCGGGTCCATCTCGGGTTGATAGCAAGCGATGCGAGCATCGAGAGTCCGCATCCATGCGCGAATACCGAATGCGAGCAAGGTTCCGCCCCAACGCATCGTTGTTTTTTGCACTTCGAGCTTTGGCAGGCCGAACATAGGGAGTTGCATTACGATTCCAGAGACCAAAGCCCCGAGAAAACTTCGGTCGCTGGCCCCGTCATGAATACATGATTACTGGCTTCATCCCAACGCAAACGCAATTGCCCACCGAGCAAATTGTTCAAAATTTGGCGGTCGGTGTGGCCGGTCAGGACACCCGCGACGCACACGGCGCTCGCTCCTGTCCCGCAGGCCCAAGTCTCACCTGATCCACGTTCCCAAGTTCGTTGCCGGACTTCTCCGCGAGCCAACACCTCAACAAACTCGACGTTTGTTTTCTTGGGAAAGCGATCATCGCGTTCGATCAATGGGCCAATTCCAAGCACCAGATCGTCGGTCGCCTCGGAAACAAAGATGACGCAATGTGGATTACCCATCGAGACACAGGTTGCGAAGAGTTTTTGGCCTCGATACTCGATGGGGTAATTTACGATTGTGTCCGTTGGCTTTGAACCGAGAGTGGTGGGTATTTCCGCTGCTGCCAAGCGTGGTTCCCCCATATCGACCCGTACTTGCGATACGAGATCGGCGTGGATGGTCAAGTCGAGCGAAAGGACGCCGGCTCCTGTTTCGATCGTGAGTGACTCTTTCTTGCAAATACCATGATCATAAACATACTTGGCAACACATCGGATACCGTTGCCGCACATTTCCGATTCGCTGCCATCGGCATTGAACATGCGCATTTTGGCATCTGCTTTTTCGCTCGGAAGTATGGCGATAAGTCCGTCACCGCCGATACCAAAACGTCGATCGGAAACTTGAACCGCCAGACCGCTCAAGTCCGTTGGTAATGTTTGATCGAAACCGCTGAAATAGACGTAGTCATTACCTGCTCCGTGCATTTTGGTAAATCGAAGAGACTGGGCCATATGGAATGCACTCGGAGTAGAGTCAATTAATTGGGTAATCGGAAATCCGGATCCGAGATTCCGCGAATAAGTTCAGACAGACGGCTATAAAGTTGCAGGATCAATTGCCAAGTGGCAATATCGACGTTAATGGTAGAGCGTTTTTCGTTTATGTTCACCCCGTTGACAACTTCACCGATTCGAGCATGGAAATACTCAAAGAGTTCGGCGAGCTGTGCCGCTTGGCTAGGGCTCAGCCGCTCCGGCAATTCGGGTGGCTTGTTTAGCTCACGAAGCGCCCGAATGGATTCTACAAGTCCAGGATCTAAATCGAAATCCCCGCTGTCGGTTTTGCTGAGGAGTCTACCTTCTTCGACAGCAGTCAGGCCTTCGTTGACTCGTGCGTTAATCTGCTCAGAAGTCCCAAAG
>Ga0194045_1000239_pt1 | contig 17653 bp, 14 predicted proteins | sample JunL6211m_MetaG_FD_161686 | JGI IMG/M metagenome (GOLD analysis project Ga0194045, IMG submission 161686) | Anoxic zone freshwater microbial communities from boreal shield lake in IISD Experimental Lakes Area, Ontario, Canada - Jun2016-L626-11m | ecosystem: Environmental > Aquatic > Freshwater >...
GACTATGCGATTAAGCTCGATTGAGCCCTATTTTCGAAAGCCAATTGGATGGCAACACCAGAACGTTTTTTAGAATGGAATGCCCGCTCACGTTTCACTCGAAACATGACTTGCGTCTGCGCACTTGTCGTTGCGTGGAACGTCGCCAGCATTGGCTGCGGAATGGAACGCCCCAACATAATCATCGTACTTGCTGATGATCTTGGTTATGGAGACATCGCTTGTTACAATGCCGAATCGAAGATAGCGACGCCCAACCTCGATCGGCTGGCCGCACAGGGAATGCGTTTCTTGGATGCGCATAGCCCTTGTACGGTCTGCACGCCAACTCGCTACGGTTTGATGACAGGTCAAATGGCGTTTCGAGTACCGCGCGGAGGTACTGTGTTCACAGGCGCTGGCGGGCCTTCGTTGATCGCAACCGATCGGTTAACCGTACCCAAGATGCTCAAGGAGAAGGGCTACTCTACTGCCTGCATTGGGAAATGGCATGTTGGCTTGACGTTTTACGATAACATTGGAAGGCCGATTCATGACGGTGGTTTGGAGGCAGTCAAGCGAATCGACTTTTCACGGCCCATCCAAGGTGGGCCGTTGAATTGCGGATTCGATCGGTTTTTTGGGACCGCATGCTGTCCAACGACCGATTGGCTCTACGCTTACATCGATGGCGATCGGATCCCCAGCCCACCCACGCAACCATTGAACCGAACACTTTTACCCAAGCATCCGTACGCCGAAGACAATCGTCCAGGGCTGATTGCTCCCGATTTTGATTTGGAAGAAGTCGACCTCAAATTCCTGGAGAAGAGTCAGCAGTTTATTGAGAATCACGTCAAGACTACGCCCGACAAGCCGTTTTTTCTACTGCATTCAACACAGGCAGTTCATTTGCCATCTTTCCCTGCAGGTCAGTTCAAAGGAATGACGCATGCAGGACCTCACGGTGACTTCATCTTTGAGCTCGACCACATCGTCGGCTCACTCATGAAAACCCTAGATGAATTGAACATTGCTGAGGAAACACTGTTTGTATTTACAAGCGACAACGGTCCCGAAGTTACGACCGTATTTCATATGCGACACGATCACCATCATGATGGGGCGAGACCCTGGCGCGGTGTCAAACGGGATAACTGGGAGGGTGGACACCGTGTCCCACTGATTGTTCGATGGCCGGGGAAAGTTACACCGGCTCAACGTCGCAACAAATCAGTTCCTTGACAGACATGATGGCGACTTTTGCGGACATCGTGGGCGCATCGTTGCCGACCAACGCTGCCGAAGACAGTTTCAGTATGTTGCCCGCAATCCTCGCAAAGGACAGCGCAGGGCCGATTCGGCCAACCATCCTAATGCAAGGATTTGCTGGCTCCAAGTTTCTTGCAATTCGAAAGGGAAAATGGAAGTATCTCGCACACCAAGGTTCTGGCGGTAATAATTACGATTCTCAACCTATGCTAAAAGAATATCAACTGCCCGATATCGCTCCACAGGCGCCAGGACAACTCTATAACCTGGAACTTGATCCGGGCGAAACGAAGAACTTGATTAATGACCAACCCGTAATCGCTAAAGAACTACGCGATTTGCTCGCCCAATCGATCCAAAGTGGTCGTTCTGCACCGCCGCGCGGTGAACCGTAGGCTAACGCAAGCTACAACCCTGTCCTCCTTTGGCATGATTCACTATGATCGTAGTGGTCCGCAAAACATCCGCACATTGAAAAATCAGTTGAAACGCATGAAAAACATTCGGAATTTCTGCATTATTGCCCATATCGACCACGGAAAATCTACTTTGGCCGATCGATTGATCCAGGCATGTGGTGGCGTTACACAGCGTGAATTCCATGACCAGATATTGGATTCAATGGATATCGAGCGTGAACGGGGAATCACCATCAAGAGCAACTCGATCACACTTTCTTACCGTGCAAAGGACGGTGAAATTTATTTGCTAAATCTTATCGATACTCCGGGCCACGTGGATTTTTCGCACGAAGTACGGCGTTCTTTGATGGCCTGTGACGGCGCACTAATCGTGGTCGATGCGTCACAAGGGGTCGAGGCTCAGACGGTTGCCAACCTGTATCTCGCATTGGAATATGATCTAACGTTGCTTCCGGTCATCAACAAGATCGACTTGCCGGCCGCAGACGTTGAGCGAGTTCGCGAGGAGATCGATGCGGATCTTGGACTGGATGCGTTCGAAGCGATCCCAGTTTCTGCCAAGACCGGAGTTGGGATCGATGATGTGCTCGAGGGCATTGTGCATAAACTGCCCTGTCCGAAAGGATCGCCAGACGCAGCCCTCAAAGCGTTGGTTTTCGATGCCCACTTCGATACCTATCGAGGTGTTATTCTTCAAGTTCGGGTGATGGAAGGGACGTTAAAAACGGGCGAACGAATTCACTTCATGCACTCTGGCCGAGATTACAAGGTCGATGAGTTGGGTTACAACCAATTGAAACTCACTCCACGCGACCAACTCAGCGTCGGCGAGGTCGGCTATATCGTTGCTGGCGTAAAGACGGTCAAAGACATTGAAATCGGCGACACGCTCACGCATCTTGAGCGTCAGGCCGCTGAACCCATCCCCGGTTACAAAGAAGCCAAGCAGGTTGTCTTTTCGTCCATCTATCCGATGAGTACCGATGAATACCCTGACTTAACCAAAGCTCTTGAGAAACTCGCGATCAATGACGCCGCACTTACTTACGAAAAAGATAGTTCAGCGGCTCTTGGATTTGGATTTCGCTGTGGCTTCCTCGGTCTGCTCCACTTGGACGTGATCCAAGAGCGATTGCAGCGAGAGTTTGACCTTGGACTGGTCATTTCGGCCCCCTCGGTGAAGTACAAGTTGGTTCTGAAAAACGGAACGACGATCGATGTGGACAACCCGAGCTACTGGCCCGACCCGACCATGATTGATTCGACCACGGAGCCATTTATCAAGGCATCGATTCTCATCCCGGAGGAGTATGTCGGTCCAGTTATGGAGTTGTGTCGAGAACATCGCTCCGACAGTCAGACGATGAGCTATCTTTCCGCCGGGCGAGTTGAAGTGAAGAGCGAGATGCCGCTTGGGGAAGTTCTGTTTGATTTTTATGGCAAGCTAAAGATGATCACGAGAGGATACGGTTCGTTCGACTATGAACCGATTGAGTATCGTCAGACCGATATTGTAAAAGTCGATATCCTGGTAAACAAAGAACCCGTCGACGCGCTTTCCTATCTGGTTCATCGCGAAAAATCGCGAGCACGTGCCCTTCATTATTGCGAACAACTTGCAGAAGCGATTCCTCGCCATCAATTCAAGATACCCATCCAAGGCGCTATCGGTGGCGACATCATCGCTCGAGCCACGATTAACCCCTTTCGCAAGGATGTGACCGCGAAACTGTATGGTGGGGACGTGACTCGAAAAAATAAACTTCTCGACAAACAGAAGAAGGGGAAAGCAAAAATGAAGCAGTTTGGAAGCGTCAACATCCCACAAAAAGCCTTCATCGCAGTCCTTCGCTCTGACAACGACTAGTCTAAAATCCATTCAAGATTGAAGCGTGCGCAGACAATCTTGCAATCTAGTTACTAGGCTCTGCCTAGTAACTCAATGCAAGCGAGGCTCCGCCTCGCCGAAATGCATGCTTAGTTTGTGAACTCGGGAGGCAGGAGCCTCCAAGACTACTCGTTCCCAGGCAGAGCCTGGGAACGAGTAGTATACTGTGCGACGTTAATTCGAATCAGTAATTCCAATCAGTGGCATTAGTCTAAAATCCATTCAAGATTGAAGCGTGCGCAGACAATCTTCCTGTCCCCTTCGTACAGGCAAAGAATGGAGCTATCGGGGAGAACCGCAAGGTCCGAATAGGCGCTTTTACCTGCTTCGAGTGTTTTTCTGAGAGGCCACGACAGTCCATCATCGTAACTCAGCTGGACGGATAGGTTTTCTCGTTTCGCCGAACGTGCTGGTAATTCATTTCCTAAAGCGTCTCGGTTGAGGGTGTGCGGGCACGAGAAGATTAAGGTGCCTGACTTGGATGGGTGCGAGATGATGCTAGCCATGCAGATGGGCTCCCACAATGGATCGTAAAACGTGGGCCTGTCCCATTGTCGCGCACCATCCGGGCCGATCGTAATAAGTTTGCGATTTGGATTCGAAACATTCCTCGAAACCAGCATCACTCGACCATCGGACAATTCTGCAATCGTCGTTTCATTTGGGTTACCAAACTCACCTTCATTGGGTACCGCAAGATCTCCGGCTTGCCATGTTTGGCCATGGTCATCGCTATAGATCGTTGCGGACGCAGAGGGAGCGTGGTCCCCTAATTTTCCGTATGCCAGCCAAATGGGCACGACGAGACGACCGCTCTTAAGTTGAATCCCATGTCCTGGTCCGGTTGCAATCACTTTCCAATCATATTTGGATCGGAACGGCTCGAACGATTTTGTGATTTCAAGGGGCTTGCTCCACGTAACGCCATCGTCCATGCTGCGCATCGAGAAGCAACGAGCGTAATTGACGCAATAGAGAAATTCGATTGATCCGGTGCTTCGATCGATGATTGCGACGGGGTTGTTCACCGTTTGTTCACGATCTCCATCTGTTTTATTGTGCGGATTACCTTCGATCCGATCGCCCAAGTGCGCAATGTGTTTGGCGGGCTCCCAGGAACGACCGCTATCAAGCGAACGGCGCAGTTGAATTTGGATCTCGCCCCAATCTTTCGCGTTGTCGCGTCTCGCTTCACAATAGGCGAGCACAGTCCCTTTGGCGGTAATGACCATTCCCGGGATTCGATAGATGGAAATACCGCCCATCCCAGCCGGAAAGACGTCCACCTTTTCCAACATGGGTTCGCCAGCAGACAGAATGCTACAGAAGAGGCAAAGGAGGGTGAAGAAGGAGTTTTTCATAGTTGCTCGAATCCCGCAGCCTTGTGCTGCGGTTCGTTCCGGTTTTCTGAGCCGCTGGGCGCTATCCCCGGTTGTTGTCGCAAGACCCGTGGCTATCGCCATTCGGCTAATCCTGAAATTAGATTTGGACGAAGCACTTGTGATAGGCGATTGCAGATTTGGTGGCGACCGACGAGTTGCCGTTCGCCTAAATCGCCAGCAGCAGCCTGCTCGGGGCTTCAAGGTAGGCGATGATGTCGTTTAGGAATCGGGCGGCCGTGGCACCGTCGACCAAGCGATGGTCGTACGCCAAGCTCAACGGCATCATCAATCTGGCTTTGATTGAGTCGTCGTCCATAACGATCGGCATTTTTCTTGATCGACCCACCAACAGAATGGCGACTTCCGGCACGTTGACAATCGGTGTCGAATAAGTGCCTCCGATGGCTCCAAGGTTGCTGATCGTGAATGTACCGCCTCGCAAATCGCTGACCGCGAAGCTATTGTTGCGGACTCGGGACGATAAATCCGACAAAGCGTACGCAATATCGGGGATCGACATCTTGTCTGAGTTCTTAAGCGTTGGCACAACCAAACCGCGATCGCTGTCAACGGCGATGCCAATGTTCACGTAATCCTTGTAGATAATCTGCTCGTTTTCGGAGTCGATCATGGCATTGAGCGACGGATGATGCTTGAGCGCCGTTGCGACTGCTTTGATCAAGAAAGGCATCGTGGTCAACTTAATGCCGCGCGAGGCGTAATCGTCTTTGCTGGTCTGACGAAACGCTTCGAGTTCCGTTACGTCGGCGTCGTCGAAATTGACAACTCGCGGGACGGTTGACCAAGACTTGTGCATTTGAGCTGCGATAGTCTTGCGAATCTTGGTCATGCGCTCCACTCGGATCGGTCCGTAGTCATCTGACGCGACTGTTCCAGGTAGTGCCGACTTTGGGCTCGCGGAGGTCTTGGTCGTAGCGGGAGCTTCCACCACAACATTGCTAGTTGGGGCAGCCGTCGCAACCGGGGCACTTTTGGCCGCTTGGTTCGCATGGCGAACAACTGCGAGCACATCGTCGCGAGTGATTCGGCCACCTTCGCCTGAGCCTTGTACTTCGGCTAACTCGACACCAACTTCGCGAGCAAATCGACGAATGGCTGGTCCGGCCGGAATGAGGTCATCGCCAAAAGGAGTATCGGTGTCGATAGCCGTAGCGGGTTGCGAAGCTGGGGGAACAACCGAGGCGGGCGGAACAAAGATGGGAGCAGCCACTTTCACAGGAGCAGACACCGGTGCGGGGGTGACTGTTGGCGGGGTTACTTCGGCTGCTTTGGGTGGAACTGCGGTCGGAACGGGAGCGGCCGTTACGGGCGGAGCGAAGGCCGTTGTTGCCACTGGGGTTGGTGCGGCTTGGGTTGGTGCGACTGGCGGTGCAGCCCCGACCGCCTCGATGGTTACAATGACCGTTCCGACTGGAACAGTCTGCCCTTCTTTGACAGCAATACTTAGGATCTTGCCGGCGGTTGGACTTGGCACGGATACGGTCGCTTTGTCCGTTTCCATTTCCAAGAGAGATTGCTCTTTCTTGATGACATCGCCCACGTTGACCAATATTTCGAGGACGTCGCCTGATTCGATGCCTTCACCAAGCGATGGCAGTTTGATTTCTGTTGACATGATTCTGACAATCTAATGCTGAGTGGATGTTGGATAAATTTGCCTCGTTCCAGAGAAAAGGCACGACTAAGCGAACAATGGATTGGGTTTTTCGGCGTCGTATCCTAGATCTTGGATGGCTTGTGCCACAACGCTGCCGGAGATGGCACCTTGCTTGCTCAATCGATAGAGGGCCGCGATGGTGACCGAGGCTGCATCGACTTCGAAATGGCGTCGCAAGGCAGTTCGTGTTTCGCTTCGGCCCAAGCCGTCAGTCCCGAGCACGTAGTAGTCCGTTGTCATGTACGGAAGCAGTTGCTCGCCTACCGCTCGCATGTTGTCGCTGGCCGAAATGATCGGGCCCTTGACGTCAGCTAAGACGGTTTCGATGTAGCTCTTGCGAGCTGGCTGGTCTGGGTGGAGCATGTTCCAACGTTCGCAAGTTTGAGCATCGCGCCTTAGTTGGGTGTAGCTGGTTACGCTCCAAGCGTCGCTAGCCACGTTGTACTTCTCAGCCAAGATTTGCTGGGCCTCCAAAACGCTTCGCAAGATGGATCCGCTACCAAAAAGTTGCACACGAGCCTTGGCACCGGGAACTTCTTTGGAAGCATACTTGTAGATGCCTTGGATGATGCCTTCCTCGACACCGTCGGGCATGGACGGCATCTCATAGTCTTCGTTGTGAACGGTAATATAGTAGATGGCCGTTTCGTTTTCTTGATACAGACGACGCATGCCATCGAAGACGATGACAGCGGTTTCGTATGCCCAAGCCGGATCGTAAGCACGCACGGTCGGAAAAGCCATTGCGTTGAGATGGCTGTGACCGTCTTGGTGTTGGAGACCTTCGCCATTGAGGGTTGTTCGGCCCGCCGTACCGCCGATCAGGAACCCCTTGGCACGCATATCTGCTGCGGCCCAGATCGAATCGCCTACTCGTTGGAAACCGAACATCGAGTAGTAGATATAAAAGGGAATCATGTTGATGCCGTGGGCCGAATAGGCAGTACCCGCAGCATTGAAACTGCTCATCGAACCTGCTTCGGTGATTCCTTCTTCGAGGATTTGCCCATCGCGAGCTTCCTTGTAATACGCGATCTGATCGGAATCGATCGGTTCGTAAAGCTGTCCCGCATGAGCGTAGATGCCGATCTCTTTGAACATTCCTTCCATACCGAACGTCCGCGATTCATCGGGCACGATCGGAACGATGTTTTGTCCAATCTTGCTGTCTTTCACCAAACGGTTTAGCAATCGCACGAAACCTTGAGTCGTGCTGATGGCTTTGCCTTCGATATACTGCCCCATGAACTTGCGGTATTCTTCTAGCTTTGGGACATCGAGCGTCGGATGGTCGGTTGGTCGACTCGGAACCGACCCGCCCAGTGCTTCACGGCGGTCGTGCATGTACTTAATTTCGAGACTCGTTGCAGGCGGTTTGTAGAATGGAGCGCTACCCACCTCTTCATCGGAAATAGGAATACCGAATCGGCTTCGAAACTCAAGAAGTTCCTTTTCGTTCATCTTCTTTTGGTTGTGAGCGATATTGCGACCCTCGCCCGCTTCGCCAAGTCCATAGCCCTTGATGGTCTTTGCCAAGATGACTGTGGGTTGACCTCTGTGTTCGACGGCGGCTTTGTAAGCGGCATAGACCTTTTCGGGATCGTGCCCTCCTCGCTTCATCTTTTCAAGCTTCTCATCTGAGTAGTTTTCGACAAGCTTGAGCAGTTCAGGGTACTTGCCAAAGAAGTGCTCGCGAATGTAAGCGCCGGACATACCGACATACTTCTGGTATTGGCCGTCGACGACTTCGGTCATACGTTGAGCGAGAAGGCCTGATTCATCTTTTGCAAGAAGAACGTCCCAATCCGTTCCCCAGATGACTTTGATGACATTCCAGCCGGCTCCTCGAAAGACAGCCTCGAGTTCTTGAATAATCTTGCCGTTGCCGCGAACGGGACCATCGAGTCGTTGCAAATTGCAGTTGACTACGAAAATCAAATTGTCGAGTTTTTCCCGCGAAGCCAAAGTGATCGCACCCAAGGTTTCGGGTTCATCGCATTCACCATCGCCGAGAAAAGCCCAGACCTTTTGGCCGGAGGTATCTTTGAGTCCGCGATCTTTGAGGTACTCGTTGAATCGTGCTTGGTAAATTGCCATGATTGGGCCCAAGCCCATGGACACTGTAGGGTACTCCCAAAAATCCTTCATTAGCCACGGGTGCGGGTAGCTGCTCAGTCCGCCCTCCGGCTGAAGTTCTTGTCGGAAATTTTCGAGTTTGGCTTGCGGCAATCGACCTTCGAGAAAAGCCCGCGAGTACATGCCCGGGGACGCGTGCCCTTGGAAATAGATGTTGTCGCCCGAATAGCCGGATTCACCTCGACCGCGAAAGAAATGATTGAAGGCGACTTCGTAAAGCGTGGCACTGCTGGCGAACGTGCTGATGTGGCCGCCGACTCCGCCGCCGATATGGCCTGGCTGTCCGTCCGTCTTTTTGTTGGCACGAACAACCATAGCCATTGCGTTCCAGCGAACGATACTTTTAATGCGGCGTTCGGTTTCTCGATTGCCTGGATAGGCAGGTTGCTTGTTGGGTGGAATGGTGTTGACGTAGGGCGTATTGGTCTCGAATGGGATCTCCACACCATCTCGACGGGCCCGATTTTCCAGGGCTTTGACGAGATAACGGACGCGATCTGCTCCTTTGCTCTTGTGGACGTAGTCGAGCGAGCCGAGCCATTCGCTTGTCTCGGCAGGATCAATATCGATCTGTGCTTCGACTTGGCCCGATGCCGCCATCACCGCAGGGTCTACTTCGCCTAAGAGTTTCGCATCTGCCATAGGAATACGCTTCTTTCTCAATCTATTTATTCTGGACAGCCTGATGGGCGACTCCAAAGTAGCCACCTTCAAACATGTACGATAATCGCAAAACCCCACATTGTCGCGAAATTGGTGGTCTGCGTAAAGGTGCAACAGGACTGTTATTACGCGTCAAATCCCAGGGGTTTTTGACCGTATTTCAATTGCTAAACAATTTTATTTGCCTTTTACCCGGCTTTTGAGGGGGTTAGAGAGCCATCAAGCCTGTTTTAAGCGATGCCAAGAATTCTCGCGCAGCAACGAATACCTTCATTTAGTTATACTGCTCCTATTCGAAGTACCCCCCATCCTGACAAAAACTCTATTCCAGAACCCATCTATGACCGAGGCCGCCCCTACAACCGTGATTGCACCGACTAGCGAATTGCAAGTGGTTCGCGAGACCATCGAAAGCTTGGCGGTCGCATTCATCTTGGCGTTGTTGTTCAAGGCCTTCATTGCCGAAGCGTTTGTCATTCCAACCGGTTCCATGGCCCCCACTTTGATGGGAGCTCACAAAGATATTCGCTGTGAGGAGTGTGGTTGCCAGTATCAATGTGGGGCAAGCAACGAGTTCACGGACGTCGGTGCCAGAAGTGTGAGTACGGTCGTCGGGACCACCTGCCCGCTTTGTCGCAAACCTCAAGTCGCTGATCCAAGCCGGAGCTCCAATAACGCAACGTTTTCAGGCGATCGCATTTTGGTCAGCAAACTGGCTTACGTCTTTTCGAAACCGCGACGATGGGATGTCATCGTCTTTAAACACATCGAAGAAGCCAGATTGAATTACATCAAGCGATGTGTTGGTCGCCCAAACGAAACCATTCGAATCCGAGAAGGGGACATCTTTGTCCAAAAGAATGGTAGTGAGGAGAACGCGGTTTCTGGATTTGAAATAGCTCGCAAGCCGCCACATGTCGTGAATGCGATGCTACAAAAAATCTACGATTCAAAGTATGTACCCAAGTCCCTTGTGAAGGCCGGAATGCCGAGTGCTTGGCAGCCATTTCCTGCGGTTGAGTCGACCTGGAATGTAAACCAATCCGAAACGAATTGGTCTGCGACGATCACGGGAGTACCATCCGGAACAACTCATTGGATGCGGTACTACCATCGTGTCGTCAATCCACTCGCGTGGGAAACGATCGAAACAACGAGTGCTTTGCCTGCACCGATTCCTCCGCAATCGTCGAGACTCATTACGGACTTTACCGCATACAACGCCAGTTACTCCACCGATACGACCGGTAGAATCGATGAGAATTTTCGCTCGGTTGCGGAAGGCATTATCCGCAACTCCAACGCGCGAGGTGGAGCCCTAAATCGTCCATTCGAAAATGACGGGATACACTGGACGGGTGACTTGGCAACCGAGGTCGATTTTAAAACCGAGAAAGATACACAGTCCATTCTCCTCTCCCTGGTGGAAGCGGGCGTCGAGCACGAAGTTCGAGTGGACTTGAAAACCGGAAAGGCGACGGCAAAGGTGCTGATCGATGGAACGCCTGTTGATGCATTTCAAGATGGCAATAAAACTCTAGCAAGCATCGCTACTGCGGACACTTCCATCCGCTCAGGTGGTCGACATCGCATTCGATTCGCAAACGTTGACGACACGTTGACACTTTGGGTCGATGGCAAGAACGTGCAATGGACACCAAGCGGCAATTTGATGACTGCGGAATACCTGCCAATCGCGATGCGCACACCCAAAACAAAGCCAAATAATCCACTCGATGCGGCTCCGATCGCGATCGGTATTGATGGAGGGGGAGCCGAAGTTTTTCGTATCCAAGCTTTCCGAGACATCTATTACATTGCAAGCATCACGAGAGATCTGTTTGATTACGCAGAAGTCATCAGGGCGCTGCGAAACTCCACAACGCCGAAAAACAATGAGCGGTATGCACGCGAAATCCATAATATGTCCCTCGACGAGCTGAGTCGAAAGATGTCTCAGGCAGGTCTCAATCGCAACGCTCTGCTTACGAACGCCGCGCTATGGGCCGACAGCGAGATGGGGCAGAGTCGTCAAACGGTGGAATTTGCGATGCAAAAGGATTGGTACTTCCCGATGGGAGACAACTCAAGTGCAAGTTCCGATGCAAGATCTTGGGGCCACGCGCCTGAAAAATTGTTGATTGGACGAGCTGTTATGGTGTTCTGGCCACACTATTGGAATGCGCCCGTGCCATTCGTACCAAACGTACAACGAATGTCACTCATTCGATAATTGGAATCTCGCCTGCTTTTTGAAAGAAGTAGAACATGGATGTTCTGAATGTTGTTGGACTTGAAAAGACCTATGGCAGACGCAAAGTCGTCAATGGCGTCAGCATGCGTGTTGGCGAAGCGGAAATCGTAGGATTGTTGGGACCGAATGGGGCTGGCAAATCAACCAGCTTTCGTATGACCTGCGGTCTGGTTATTCCAGATCGGGGGCAAGTTTTCCTCGGTGGTGAGGAAGTCACTCATTGGCCAATGTTTCGACGAGCACGTGACTGCGGAATGGGCTACTTGGCCCAAGAGTCAAGTGTTTTTCGTAAGTTAACCGTCGAGCAGAACATCTCGGCCATGCTGGAGTTGCTGGGCGTTTCGAGAACGGAGCGTCGACGAAGAACAGACGAATTATTGACGCAGTTCAAGATCACGCATATTCGGCGTTCAAAAGCTTCGAAGCTGTCCGGTGGCGAGCGACGCAGGCTTGAGATCGCAAGATGTTTGGTGTCGAACCCTCGCATCATCATGCTTGACGAACCGTTCGCGGGGATCGATCCAGTTACGGTGCAAAGTATCCAGCAAACCATTTTCGATTTGAGAGAAACTGGCATTTCGATTTTGATCACAGACCACGCCGCGTTAGAGATCCTCGCGGCCGTGGATCGATGTTATGTCATCAGCAAGGGGATTGTGCTTTGCGAAGGCACACCCGACGAAGTCAAGCAACATCCGGAAGTTCGCAAACAGTACTTAGGAAATATCCAAGGCGAATCGATGCAATATAATTGATCATCGCCTTAGAAATAAACGATCCCTGGGGGAAACCCGTCGATCAGCAATCGACCACGTTGACTGCCAGACCGCCCAAGGATGTTTCTTTGTATTTGACTTGCATGTCGACGCCTGTTTGCCGCATGGTTTCAATAACTTTATCAAGCGACACAAAGTGCTTGCCGTCTCCGTAGAGAACTGCAAGCCGGGCGGCGTTAATCGCTTTGGTTGCTCCCATCGTATTGCGTTCAATGCAGGGGACTTGAACAAGTCCACCGATCGGGTCGCAAGTTAACCCAAGATTATGCTCCATGCCAATCTCGGCAGCATTTTCAATCTGTTCGACCGTTCCGCCCATGCAAGCAGCCAAGCCTGCTGCTGCCATGCTGCACGCAACCCCCACTTCTCCTTGGCAACCCATCTCGGCCGCCGACAACGATGCATTTCGTTTGTAGAGTAAACCAATGGCGCCTGCCGTCTTCAAAAAACGGTAGACGCCAGCCTGATCCGCTCCGGGGTAAAAATAGACGTAATATGCAAGGACCGCAGGGATGATACCCGCAGCTCCGTTTGTAGGGGCCGTTACGACTCGCCCTCCTGCCGCGTTTTCTTCGTTGACTGCCAACGCAAAAAGGCTGACCCAATCCAGTTGCTGCAACGGATCAACGTAAGTTCCACGGGTTGCGGACGCGAGCAATTGCGTAGTGGGGCGGGCTTGTTCCAGATTCGCACGTCGCGGGGATCCGAGTCCCTCGTCGTTGGCAGCGAGCGTCCGAAATATCTTCGGTGCGCGACGCGGGAGATGCAATGCGCCGGGCAAGATTCCTGATGCTCTACAACCCTTTTCAATGCAATCACTCATAACATCCCAAAGCAGATTCAGTCGTGCTTCGATCTCCTCCGGTGTTCTTTTCGACAATTCATTGATCTGGATCAACGCATCGATCGCCAATCCTTGTCTTCTGCAACGTTCAATCAATTCTTTTGCGCTGGTAAACGGATAGGGAACCGTGTCTAGCTCCAACCGCTCGGTTTGGTTTGGCTGCGTTTGAAATTGGTCGCGAAACTCCCGCCTGGAATAGACGAAGCCCCCTCCGGTTGAGAAGTACTGATCTTCGAATACGCACTCACCAGCCGATGAAAAAGCTTGAAACTGAATCGCATTGGGATGTTGAGGAAGTGTTTCTTTGGTCAACCAAAGCAAGTCGTTTCGCTGGTTGAACGCAACGTAGGTTTGGTCGGCAAGCTTCAACTGTTTTGTTTCTCGAACGTTTCGAACGGTCGCTTGGATATCTTCCGGGTCCGTTCGGTCAGGTAAACATCCCGAGAGTCCCGCGATGATGGCGACATCGGTCGCATGTCCAGCTCCCGTCAGTGCCAACGATCCGTAAAGCTGGATTTGGACACGTGCGGGCGGGCTATTGCTTTCACGTGAAACCTGATCTACACAATCATTTGCAAAACGATAAGCAGCGATCATCGGGCCCACTGTATGTGAACTCGATGGTCCGACACCAACCTTGAAAAGATCGAAAATGCTATACATGAACTAGCCTTGGTTATCTCTAGCTTATCGCAACGCGCGCACCTAGATTCGTGCTTTTCTTTGCTAAATCCAAAATATGCAATGCTCGGCACGTGTCTTCGAGATCGTTCGATTTGCGAACGAGGGATGTGATCGAACGGTGGAATTGGCCTAGCATTTGTTGGCCGACCGAAAGTTCCGTATCGAGCGTTTCTTGATGTCGTCCGGCTTCGTCAAACCAGACCAAGGTCGTTGGTAGGTCAATGAATGCTACCCCTTTTTCACAGCAGACTTGGATCGCTGCGGGTGGTCGAAACGCGATCGCTTCGTGCCAAACTTCAGGTATGTAGGCACCGCAGCTAATTTGTGCGAGGATCGCTTTCGAGTCGTTTTCAGGAGAACCAAAGCCCAAGCTCAAGATTTGGTAGTCTGAGTAGCTTGGCAACTGACTGCTGGTATGCTGGATCGCTTGAATCCAACTGGGTGAATCGGCCACGATGTAGTTGCACCAGTCGATCAACTCCAGAAGTTCGCGTTGAGACCGAGAATCCAGCGATCGTGCCTTGGGTGAGTCTTTGCTTTCACACGCGAGTCGTCGGTGGCAAAACAGTAGCCTCGGACTGCCGAGCCGAGTTGCAATCAATTCTTTCAACCGAAGCGTGGCAGGAGCAAACCGACGCGGAAATTCGGTCATGAATGCGATACCAGAGGACTGAATTTGATTTCGAATTTGGTTCGCGGTGTTGGGGTCGAAATTCAGTTCGGCACCGCAAAAGACAGCTTTGCCGTAATCGCAAGCAGCAAAAAGCGGCATCATCCGATACCAGTCATCTTCTAGTACGAGGACGGCATCGAGCAATGGGCTCTCTAAAACGGCTCGAAAGCTATCAAACCGTTCGGCATCCAGTTCGCGCGCAACAGCATCGGCCAGCATTGACACGCTGTTGTAGATCCCGACGACTTGAAATCGATCTCGCATCGAGCGGAGTGCAGGTAGATAACGCGACTGCCAATCGCGACCTTGCCCGATAACTCCGATTCGTAGCTTCATAAGGGAAACCGATGCGAAAAGCTACTGTTTCTCAGTCTATCGCTTACGCCGCTTGCTCTTGGCGCCACCTTGGCGAACTTTGTAACGAGGGTTGCTCTTGCAAATCACGTAAATGCGACCTCTGCGGCGAACCACCTGACAGTCGGGATGACGATACTTAAGCGCCCCAATGGACGAAACTACTTTCATTTTCACAAACTCCAACGAACAATGCGGATGAACCCCAAAACGAACCGTTGCCAACCGAATGGCCGGTTTCGATCTGTTCAGACTGATTTCCAACTGCACGAACAGTGGAATTGCCTAGCATGATCTTCAACGCGTTTTCGACTATCTTGTATGTCTCGGGAATCGCGAAGTATACCGATGGCCGCCCACGTGGCAACGCCAAATACACTGGAATAGTGTATCCGACACGCTCCCACGAGGAAAACAACCACACGAGCCGACACCATGCAAATTGCGTATTTTGACTGTTTTAGCGGAATCAGCGGCGATATGACCTTGGCCGCTCTCATCGATGCGGGAGCGGACCTGCCCGCCATCCAAGCAACGATCGCATCAATGGGGCTGGGTGACGTAAGGCTTTCTGTTTCAAACACCAGTCGCCGAGGGTTTCGCGGAAAGTTGCTTTGCATCGACCAGCCTCGCGAGCATGCACATCGCTACCTAAGAGACGTCCATCTTTTGATAAATCGCGCAAAAATGCCATCTCAAGCCAAAGATTTGGCCATGCGTTTCTTTGAAAGAATTGCCCGAGCCGAAGCGAAAGTGCACGGGACAACCATGGATCGAGTTCAATTCCATGAGGTCGGTGCAATCGATTCAATCGTCGACATGGTGGGGGTGGCTGTGGCTTGGGATATGCTCGAAATCGAAAAGGCATACGCTTCCCCAGTGCCGACTGGAACTGGCCAAATTCGGATCGCGCACGGCACCGTGAGCGTCCCCGCACCCGCGACAGCGGAACTGTTGGTCGGAGTTCCGATTGCACCTTCTCAGATTCCACTCGAGATGACCACTCCGACAGGTGCGGCTATTCTCACCGAACTTACGGCCGAGTTTGGCCCAATGCCAGCCATGCAAGTAGGGAGAATTGGCTACGGTGCTGGCAACAAAGACATGCCCGACCGGCCCAATCTCTTGCGAATTCTCATTGGCAGCGCTTTGAAAACGAAACCCCATCAATCAGACGCCGTTCTCGTGATCGAATGCAATCTGGACGATGTGTCGGGGGAGCAAATCGGATTTGCAATCGAACGGCTTTGGAAAGTTGGTGCGTTGGATGTTTTCACAATGCCAATCCAGATGAAGAAAAATCGACCCGGCACGTTGCTAACTGTCTTGGCTAGGCCTGAAGATCGACAAGCCATGGAATCGATTTTGTTTCAACAAACGGGAACTCTTGGCTTACGATATCGAAGGCAAGCTCGCACCATTTTGCCGCGAGCCATCGTCGACGTTTCAAGTCCCTGGGGAATCGTTGCTGGTAAGGTCTCAAAGCTGCCAAGCGGCGAGATTGATTTCTCACCCGAGTATGACGATTGTAGTCGCATCGCGATCAAGCATGGTTTGCGTTTGAACGACGTCGTAGTCGAGATTCGCGAGTGTTATTACAGTGCGGAGAACGCGAGAGAATTGCAAAACGCAGAGGAGAACGTTCGCAAAGAGAGTGCGGACCTTGAGCCGGATCTCAACCGGATTGAAAACGTCAACGCAGTCTTCCGGGAGGCTGCTTTCGAAGATGAGGTTTGTACGGATGGTTCGAGCAAAGGATTTGGTGAACCGCTTGGCGGCCAGCCGATGAAACCTTCCGTTGAGCTTTCCATCGAATTTCCAACCGAAGCCGAGCCTACGCAAGAACGGAATGAATACTATCGATGGGATAGTTCTCCTTGGTCCGCTGCCCCGATTGAACCTCTGCCGCCACCGCAAGCTCCACGGGAGTTTCCAATGCGTGGCGAACGGGATTCCTGAGGGAGCTCCATCCAGGAAGAATTCTCGGCTATAATTGAAGTCGCTCAGCAGCTTGGCGGTCGTTTCGTCATTCTCGCGTGCGTTCGTGAACCAAGCCGCTCTCTCTTCCCCGGAGCTTTTCATGACATCTTCTGCGAACCAGTCAAGACTCTCGTCCCTTATCGTAGGTCCAATGAAAACTCATTTTCGCACTTGGAAGAATGTTTTTCTAACAGCGATTGCAATTAGCTTCCTATTTGCTGGATCGCTTCATGCTGAGGAACCGGTAAAGAAGTTTCTTGCGCGCCTCCGCGACGAAGGACTTTCCGAGACGGGCATAAAGTACCTTGACCTCTGTGCGGCCAGGGATCGGTTGCCTGCAAGCATGAAGGAGGACTTGCCTCTCGAGCGAAACATTTTATTGCAAGACTCTATCAAGAACGCGAAAACACCGCAGCAACGCGACGAACGCATCGCTGCGATCGAACAAGGATACAAGCAATTCCTGGACGCTTCGCCAACGCACCCAAGGCGTAGTGAAGCTCAAACAAAGCTTGGCGATCTACTGCTTGAACGAGCTCAGACCTTTTTGTCCGACAGCAAAAAGGACGAGAACAAAGAATCCGCCACAACGCTTCGGTCTAAAGCTCGCGATGTCTACACCGAAGCCATGGGGCTTTACGCCAAAATTATCGAAGAGTTAAAGCCCA
>Ga0194045_1000240_pt1 | contig 17647 bp, 22 predicted proteins | sample JunL6211m_MetaG_FD_161686 | JGI IMG/M metagenome (GOLD analysis project Ga0194045, IMG submission 161686) | Anoxic zone freshwater microbial communities from boreal shield lake in IISD Experimental Lakes Area, Ontario, Canada - Jun2016-L626-11m | ecosystem: Environmental > Aquatic > Freshwater >...
TATACCAACTGCATATGCAGCACCGCCTACAGTAGCCGCTACTGGAGCGCTAAACTTTTTATAGGCTGATGCGGAAACGATTAGTACGAATACGAATGTTCCGATAGCTTCAGCTACAAATGCTCGAGTTGAGTAATGAGCAGCGGAGTTAGGGATCTTATTATTAATTAAGTAGATGAATAGTGCGTATGAAGCATATGCACCAACAAATTGCACAACAACGTTTAGAAGTAATTCTACTGTCTTTATTTTTTTAACCGTCCAAAGAGCTACTGAAAGTGCTGGATTGAACTGAGGAATCCATTTACTACCAGATTCTTTTTCTTCATAGTTGGCGAACAGTATTAGTCCTGCATAAGCAAGTCCGATGCCTAACGCGATGAAGTAAGATATACCAATTGCTGAGCTTTTTACTGACAAGAATACGAGCGTAAGTAACGCAGTACCTAGTAGTTCTGTAAGCAACATCGCATATATTTTTTTATCAACCATTATTACCCTCCGGAAAAATTAATTTATGGTGAGATATTAGCATATACATCTAGAACATGTAAAGCAGTTATACACAACGTATAGAGGTAGTGATCTATTTCGCGTCTGGAGTTCTAGCGATAAGTCTCAATGTTCCGTCGGTCAAAGTCATTGCTGCCATTACCGTGAATGATACTGCAGCTACAGTGAACCTATACTGATCATCTGAGTTAGAAAAAGTTTCGTTTGCTACTTGCTGAATATGCCATAGATCAAGACTGAAAGCCTTTATATTATTATTTGTCTTTGCATCAAATTCATCAGTATGAAGAGTGGTATTAGGCTCATTGTTTACAACTATAAATGCAGTGTTGTCATTACTACCAAGTCTTGGTGCACCTTTAGGATTTTTACCTTCAACTAAATCAAGCATATCTTTTTTACTTGGTATGTATGAATTTTTTACATCAGCCAACTTAACCCCATGGGCATACACCTGATCGATGAGATCCATTTTTACTGCTTCCTCGCCGTAAACTGCAGATATGAGCTCAACTGTTACTTTTTTAGCAGCTTCTGATCTTTTGCTGTCTGCGAAGATATCTAATATATCTTTAGCGCCATCAACCGCACCACAACCAGTAGCAGATTCAGTAGCATTCATGCCCTGGTGGTTACCTGGTTTAAAGCCTAGGTTATAGGCGATCTTAGATTCTGCATCAAAATCTTCAACAAGTTCTGCAGTTTTGAGGTCTGATGATGGCATTGCAAGTCGTCTTGAAATACCAAAACCAATTGTGCCGGCAGGGAATTGCGGCCCTAAGTGTCTTCCGAAATCTGTTGCGTTTTCACTATTGTAATCAGCAATTTGTCCAGCGTGAATGCATCGAATTGCTGCTTCTTTGGGAGTAGGTACGAATGATTCGCTCAATAGTTCCGTTGCTCTTTGTAGCTCATTTAGATTGAGATCGGAATCAGTACCAGTTTCGTTCAATCTATCTGCGAGTGAGTAGTGACCCTTCCATATATCTTTACCAGAAACACCTTCTGTTACTTCATCAATTATTCCCAAATCTAAGACTTTAGCTCCCATATATGAAATCTCTCTTGTTCTTTCCTTTACTTCATCAAGCGAACCTAAACGAGTATCGACTTCACCGGAGTCGATGCCAGCCTTATCATTTTGTAAATTTAGTTCACTTGAAGCCATGTAAATATCCTTACTTTGTTATTCAAAAAACATATTCTACCTCTTATTGAGCATATATGCAATATAAATACCTCAACCTTATATAAAGCGTAGTGAGATAAATCACATACACTATATGTAGTATTGGAGGATAATTTAATTATGAGTAGAGAACTATACATTGATGGAGAAATGGAAAGTAATCACCGAAGGGAGATAGTCGAAAGGGTTGTGACTCTTTTTGACAATGCTGAAAATTTCGAAAGAAACTACCCTGTAGAGCCAATGACTAAAATTATTGAACTTGAACCTTACCTAGCGCTCGAACTACTATCTGAAGCAGAAGAAAAAGGAATAGATAGAGATGCATACGCAAAGGGAGTTGCCGATGCTCTTTCAACCGTATCCGAAATTGGACGTTCAAAGAATAAGCTAATGTCCGAATACGAATCTACTAATGCTCATTTGATACCTCTTCACAAACAACTTGGTAGGTTGTGCATGAGAGCCTTACCACGAAGGCACGCTAATTAAGATCTACTGCGTCTTTTAAGCTGAGCAACCTGAAGTCTAATGCTATTTCTGTCTACAAGCTTCTGAGCGTTCTCAAGACTAATTTCGTCCTTTGATTCACTCTTCATTTTTAGGGCTAAGTCTAATGCTTTTTTAGCTTCAGCCTCATTAATATCACTGGAGTTATCTGCCTCATCGACAATAACTCTAATATTATTACTAGCAACCTCAATGACACCACCAAAAGTAGCAAAATGCTCCATCTGGTAATCAGTGTCTTTAGGATTTTTACGGATAGATATGATACCAGCAGTTGCAGCCGAAATTAAAGGCATATGGTCTGTAAGTACACCAATCTGACCTGTCATTGTTGGCAGAACTACTTCATGGACATCTCCATCGAACTTAACCCCGGATAGTGTTACTAGCTTCAAGTGGATCATTATTTCTTAATATCTTCCTTTACTTCAGCAATTGCACCCTTCATGTAGAACGCACTTTCTGGAACGCTATCGTGTTTACCATCAAGAATTTCACGGAATCCGGCAATAGTATCCTTTAGAGATACATACTTTCCTGGCTTGCCAATGAATACCTCAGCAACGTGGAAAGGTTGAGTTAAGAATCTCTGAATCTTTCGAGCACGAGCTACAGTAAGCTTATCTTCTTCAGATAGTTCTTCCATTCCAAGGATTGCAATAATGTCTTGAAGGTCTTTGTATCTTTGAAGAATCTTCTGTACTTCACGGGCTACGTTATAGTGATCATCGCCGACAATTTCTGGATCAAGTATAGTCGAACTAGAATCAAGAGGATCAACAGCAGGGTAGAGACCTAGTTCTGTTAGAGCTCTTGAAAGCACAATTGTTGAATCAAGGTGAGCGAAAGTAGTAGCTGGAGCTGGGTCAGTTAAGTCGTCAGCAGGTACGTAAACGGCCTGTACTGATGTAATAGATCCAGTCTTAGTTGAAGTAATTCTTTCTTGTAAGCTACCCATTTCTTGAGCTAAGTTAGGCTGGTAACCTACAGCTGATGGTAATCTTCCAAGCAAGGCAGATACTTCCGCACCAGCTTGGGTATATCGGAAGATATTATCTACGAAGAGGAGTACGTCGTCTCCCTTGTCTCGGAAGCCTTCAGCAATGGTTAGTCCAGATAAAGCAACTCTTAGACGAGCTCCAGGAGGTTCATTCATCTGACCAAAGACCAAAGAAGTCTTATCTAGTACGCCAGATTCTTCCATTTCGTAATAAAGGTCGTTTCCTTCACGAGTTCTCTCACCAACACCTGCGAATACAGAGTATCCACTGTGATACTTAGCAATGTTGTTGATTAGCTCAGTAATAAGAACTGTTTTTCCTACACCAGCACCACCGAATAGTCCAACTTTACCACCTTTAGTAATTGGACAAATAAGATCAATAACCTTAATACCAGTTTCTAGAATTTCTACACCGCCAGACTGTTCTGTAAATGCAGGTGGTTCTTTGTGTATTTCGGAAAAGTTTTTAAAGTTATTGCTCTTGCCGTCAATTGGTTCTCCAATAACGTTGAACATTCTTCCAAGAGTCTCTTTGCCAATAGGAACACTAATTGCCTTACCACTGTCAATAACCTCAGTTCCTCGTTCTAGTCCATCAGTTGATCCTAATGAGATAGCTCTTACAGAAGACTCGCTCAAATGCTGGGCAACTTCTAGAACTATATTCTTACCATCTTTGCCAGTTACATTCAGTGCGTTATTAATCTTAGGTAATTTACCTTCTCCAAATTCAACGTCCACAACCACACCAACGATTTGACTGATTGATCCGTTTTTAGTTTTTATAGTACTTTCCATCATTCCTCCTAATCCTTTAATGCCTCAACACCACCAGATATTTCGGCTAATTCTCTGGTAATCCCGGCTTGTCGGGCGGTGTTAAATGCTAATGTTAAATCGCCAATTATATCGTTCGCGTTATCGCTTGCGTTCTTCATAGCCATCATTCTCATCGAATGTTCGCTAGCTAAGCTCTCAAGCAAACACTGCCATAATTGTACTTCCAATAATCTCTCGGCAATACTATCGACTACACCTTCAACGGAAGGTTCGAAGTTGGTAAATTCATACTTATAATCTAGGTTCTCGGTAGATTGATCTCTATTTGCAGGTAATAGGCTTAGTGAAGATGCTTCTTGCACTAGATTAGACTTATACTTCGTATATACAATAACTATCTCATCAACTTTTTTCTCTCTGTACTGAGCAAGAATAGTATTAAGTATTGGTCTAATGTCGTTTGGAGTTGGATTGTCTCCGAAAGCAGGATATACAGAAAACAGTTCCACCCCAGAAAGTCGCCTAACAAACTGGGCTCCTTTTTTACCGATAGTTATGACTTTTGAATCAATCCTTTTTTTACTGTCTTCCAAGATTGATTTACCAAGAATCTTAAGACTATTAGCATTATATGCTCCTGCTAGACCACTATTACTCGTAATAGAAACGTAGAGCTTATTCTCAACTTTACGCTTCTCAAATAGAGGATGTTCATCGACTTCTTTGATTGAAGACAAGCGAGCGAGAAGAGAATAGGCGAGTTCCTGATATTCACGACTCTTCTTGGCGTTTTCCTGAGCACGACGCATCTTACTAGCAGATACGAGCTCCATAGCCTTGGTAATCTGCTTAGTATTTTTAACTGATGATATTCGCCTTTTTAGGGCTATCGTACTTGCCATTAATCTTTACTCACGACTCCTTCAGTAGCTTTGTATCCTGAAGCAACTTTTTCAGCTGCATCCTTAATCTTCTTAATTAAAGCTTCTTCTGGCTCTTTACCATCTTCAAGAGCTTTTATTACATCTGGATGATTCTTTTTAATGTCTCTTAATAGGCTGTCTTCGGCCACCTTAATCTTATCTACAGGGATCTTATCAAATATGCCTTCAGTTGCAGCTAGAAGCGCACTATACATTTCCCAAATAGCTTGAGGTGAATACTGAGGCTGTTTTAGAAGTTCAGTTAATCTCTGGCCTCTTTCAATTCTTTGACGAGTGTCAGCATCAAGATCTGTTGAGAATTGAGCAAATGCAGCAAGCTCTCTAAACTGTGCTAGATCAATACGAAGTGATTTAGCCACAGATTTAACAGCCTTAGTTTGAGCAGCTCCACCAACACGGGATACAGACAAACCTACAGAAATAGCTGGTCGAATACCTTGGTAGAAGAGGTTAGTTTCCATGAAAATCTGACCGTCAGTAATTGAAATTACGTTGGTTGGAATATATGCAGATATATCTCCAGCCTGAGTTTCAATTATTGGAAGGGCAGTAAGACTTCCGGCGCCGAGCTTATCGCTTAATTTAGCGGCTCTTTCGAGTAATCTTGAGTGAAGATAGAATACATCTCCAGGATAAGCTTCGCGGCCTGGTGGACGCCTTAAGAGCAAACTCATTTGACGATAAGCAACAGCGTGCTTTGAAAGATCATCATAGATTATAAGGGCATGCTTTTTATTGTCTCTGAAGTATTCACCCATTGCACAACCAGAATATGGAGCTAGGTATTGAAGTGCAGCTGAATCAGATGGGCTAGTTGCTACAACAATAGTCTGATCCATTACGCCTTCTCGCTTCAATCTCTCAACTAAACGAGCAACCTTACTCATCTTCTGACCAATTGCTACATAGATGTTAATAACGCCGGTCTTCTGACGATGCTGGTTAATCATGGTGTCAATAGCAATTGCTGTTTTACCAGTTTGACGGTCTCCAATAATAAGCTCTCTTTGACCTCGTCCAATAGGAACCATAGCATCGATTGCTGTAATACCAGTCATTAAAGGTTCATTAACGCTTTTTCTATCCAATACACCAGGTGCAGTTTGTTCAACTTTAGCAGTTAGCTTGGCGTTGATTGGAGCTCCGCCATCGATTGGATTACCTAGTGGATCGACAACACGACCAACAAGCTCAGGACCAACTGGAACTTCCATAACCTTACCAGTTAGACGAACTTTAGCACCAGCTTTGACTGATGAATCATCGCCTAAAATTACGGCACCTATTTCATCTTCTCCTAGATTGAAGGCAAAAGCTGTTAGTTTTGAACTGTTCTCGCCATCAATTTCAATAATTTCGTTATAGCCACAATTACGTAGTCCATAAATCCAGGCGATACCATCACCAACTCGGGTTACTACTCCAACTTTCTCAATTTCAGGTCGGGCCTTCAATTCTTCAATTGCAGCTCTTATGTCCTGTGATAGTTCTTTTATAGATAATTCGCTCAAAACTTTATTCCTTTCCTTGTATCTCTACGATAGGGTTAACTGTTTAAATTTACTTAATTTGCTCAGCATACTTAAATCCATTTGGTAATTTGCAGTACTAATTTTAAGTCCACCGACAAGTTTGGGATCAATTTCATATAGCAGGGTAATGCTTTTAGCTTCAGGATATACTTTTTTTAGTTCTGACTTGATATCCTTTTCGATACTTTCGGTGACTTTGAATGCAGAAACTACTGTAGCCTCAACCCGTCCATCATTTGCCCAATCTTCCTGGACAGACCTAAGCAGAGATGATAACTCTCCAGTTCGGCCATTATCTAGTAAATATGCAGCAATTTCTTTAGGTAAATCTTTAGACTGACCACCATTGATGGTTTTCTTCGAAATTATGCTGGATAGGCTAGAAATGGAAGTTTTCATTCTAATTAAGCTTCTTTACCTTTCAGGATCCCGTTGATAATCTTAGAATCTTTGTCTGAGTTTATCTTCTCGCCTACTAAAGCTTCAGTGGCTTCCGAAATTAGGCCAACAAGTTCTTTTTCAAGCTTCTTCTTAGCCTTCAATGTGTTTTGTTCGATAGTTCTGTTTGCATCAGTGAGGATACCATCGGCTTTTGCTTTAGCAGCTTCTTCAGATTCGGACACAATAGCTTTAGCTTCGTCTCTAGAGTCAGAAATAAGCTTATCTGCATCTTTCTGAGCTTTATGTAATAGCTCTTCAGTTTTGGCATTAAGTTCATCATTCTTCTTATGCATTTCAGCACCAAGCTTTAGACCGGCTTCGATTGTATCTCGTCTTTCCTTAAGGACCTTGAGGATTGGTTTGAAAGCATATTTCCTAAGTACCAAATAGACAATCAGGAAAGTTAGCATCTGAATAATTAACGCTTGTAGATTTATTCCAAAAGCGCCTAAGCCAGATGATTGGTCTGCAAAATATGTTGTATTCATTATTTATTAAAAGTTTCTTATTTTACGATAAAGATTGATGCGAATGCTAGAAGCGCCATTAGCTCAATAATAGCTATAAAAACTAGTGCTTGACCTAAGAACTTAGATGCTTCTGGGTTACGACCAACTGCTTGCATATAGCTTGCGCCAACAAGACCAATACCTAATGCAGGCCCGATTAGACCTCCACCGATCATAAGACCTTTACCAATGATTGCTACGTTTGTTACTTCTGCTAGTATTAACATTTAAATTTACTTCTCCTTATTTTACTTATTAAATTTATCATCCTGTTTATTTCTAAAGTGTCGCCACCTTAGTTCTTCCGTTAATTGTTTCAGTTATATCTTCATCGGTCAAGTGCTCTTCAGTAGAGTGATTGACTGTGATTGCTAGATACATCACGGACAGGATGACAAAAATGAATGCTTGAAGAGCACATATAAAGAGCTCCATCAGAGTAAAAGGTGCGGCTGTAAGTGGAGCAATAATGCCACCGAGATATGAGAATACGGCAATGATAATTTCCCCAATAGTAACGTTTAAGAACAATCGAAGAGAAAGACTAATGACTCTAGTGGCATCAGTGAACATTTCCAGGATTCCCAGAACAAAATACAGGGGATTTAATGGGCTACCAATAAAGAAATGACCGAAGTATTCCTTAGCACCAGATTCTCGGATTGATGATGCGTAGACATAACCCATGGTTATAATTCCAACCGCAAGAGTTGCGTTTAGATCTCCAGTAAATGCTCTAAATAATGGATTTTCACCAGCTAAGAAAGATTCACCGACTCCAGGAATCAATCCGAGCCAGTTACTCATGAGCAAGAAAAAGAAAAGTGTGACGAAGTAAGGTACGTACTTATATGATCTTTCCCGGTCCTCGAAGCTTGATTCAACTAGATTACGGATAAACTCAATTCCAGCTTCAATAAACTGGACTAGTCCACCTTGGGGATGAATTGTTACCCGTCGAGCAACCCAGATGAATAGTGTGCACATAATAATCGAACAAATCCAACCATAGAAGATTGAGTTGGTGATTAAAAGTGGCCCAATTTTAAATAAATAAGCACTAGTTATGTGAATTGGAGGAGTAGATGATGCAATCAGGCCAAACATTATTTTTTATCTCCCCTAGCGTTAATCTTATTGAATTCGATATAAAAACGCCTAACAACAAGAACTGAAAGTGTCATAGCAAGAACAAAACCACCTAGGAAAAATATGGGTGATGTTTTAGTGACTTTATCTAGTTCATAGCCACCAATTACCGGAATAAGGAAAACAATAGCTAATTGCCAGCTCATAGACACAGTAGCTCCAATAAAATTACTACGTGCAATTAAAACTGAGTTAACAGATTGAGGATCACTAGTTTTAGTAGTCGACGTCGTCTTTGGCGCGGCTGTTTTATTCATTTCGCTTCATTATATCAGTCTTTACATCTGTTAATCAATACTATGATAAATAAAATATATGATATATAATTATTTGTAATGAGCGATACAGCAAAAGTTACAATCTACAGCGCATCATGGTGTGCATTCTGTCATGCAGCAAAAGACTATATGGACAGCATAAATGTTAAATATATCGATAAAGATGTTGATAGCGATAAAGAGATTGCCCAAGAATCAATCGATAAGTCTGGACAGATGGGAATACCAGTTATCGACATAGCAGGTGACATTATTGTTGGTTTTGATAGACCAAAACTAGATGAAGCTTTAAAAAAACATAAAATTATTTAAAAAAAATTAACGACTAGTTCAAACATTGTAAAAATAGTCTAAATATGTTATTGTATACGTATTAATACGGAGTTATTTATGAGTGAGATAGAAAAAATCGAACGACAAACAAACGCCGAACCTACAATTAGCGCTGCTGAGTATGTGCCTGATGCTAAGAAAAAAGCTTTATTAGACCTATTTGATGTAATTTATAAGAATAATCCTTCGCAGCTGAAAGATCTTTTCAGTGACTCAGATCCAGAGAAAGAAATACTAAATAAGTATTATGCTGCACAAAATGCTGGCGCAGATTATGAAATTGAATACGACGAAGCAACTCAAGAAAAGATATACGAAGATGCAGTATTTCAAGAATTACTATCTATTCGACTTACTGGTGACACCGAAAAGGATAGAGATGTTAAGCAAAACCTGAGACTCAGAGCTTTTGAAGTTTTTTATGATGAGCTCAGAAATTATTCTGACCAGGATAAAGATATTTCAGGACTAGCTTCTGCCTCATAGTGTAAGATATATATAAATTATGTCATTTGAAGATTTCAAAACAAAAGACTCCGTTGTCTTAGTCTACACAGGAGAAGGTAAAGGTAAGACCAGTGCTGGTCTTGGACTCCTTGTCCGTGCACTTGGCAATAGGTGGAGAGTAGCTTTCATACAATTCATTAAGCATTGGGGTGTAAGTGAGCATGTGCTCTTAAGAGATTTAGCTCCTTTATTTAAAGATGATCTTTACTTCTACAAAGGGGGTAAAGGATTCTATAAGGCTGGTGATCTCAGTGACGGCGAAATTACCGAAGAACAGCATAAAGCTGCTGCTGAAATCACATACAAGGAAGCATTAAAGGCAGTTTCTTCGGGTAAATTTGAATTAGTAGTCTGCGATGAAATCAATAACGCTGTCCATGATGGCCTAATCAGCGTTAAGCAACTAGAAAAACTAATTGATGCGAGAGCAGAAAAAACAAGTATCTGCTTAACCGGACGAAATTTTCCTGAATCATTGTTATCGAAAGCAGATATTGTAACTAATATGACTAAAGTTAAGCATCATTTTGATGATAAGTTCCTTGCCAACAAAGGTATAGATTATTAGCGTGGAATCAAGAGAAGGTCAGCTTTTAGCAAGAGATTATAAGGATATAGATATCTTCTATAACCCCGCTAGTACTCATGCGCAGGAGACACTTGCTCATGTTAGAAAAAGATTTGAAAGATGGGATGATGGTCCAAGAGTTCAATTTCACACTACATCGGCTGATTTAGATTATTTCAAAGAAATCGTTATTGATGCAATAGAGGCTAAAGACGGGGAAACAATTACCGGCGCAATTTCTGGCGATGGTTCTATCAATAGTCACTTACTCATAAAGCAAGACCCAGAAACTCCTGAAATCGTAAGGAGCTCTCCGCTTTGGACTCCTGGTGGTGGTAATGCAATTAACTTATTTAAGGCTGTTACCGATAGGCTATATTACCGACACCCAGAAGAAGTAATTAAAAACGGTGTAATAGAGGAATTTTTCCCATTGACAGTTGAAACAACCAATCAGGATGGTGAATCGGAAGAGAGGTTGGCTGCGAGTATTTTCAGTGTTGGCGCAATGGCATTGGCCGCTGAATTTTTAAATGACCCAGAATATCGAGCATTAAGCCTTAGAAATAAAAGATTTGGTGAAATATTAACTGACCCGATACGAGTTTTGCAAAGCCTAAAGTATGCCGATGAATTTACAATCGGGGATTCCAAGAATCAAGCTAGAGAATTATTCGATTTCCTATTCATAAATGCACCACATATTGCAAAAGTTATACACGCCTCTGAAGTTTCACTAACCGGACCAGCGTACATGCTAGAAGTCCCCAAAAAGAGCACTATAAAAGTCGTTAAATCTATAGCTAAACTTGCAATAGGCAAAGGCGAAGGTAAATTTTTAACGGAATCAGCAAATTTTGAAGTAATTTCTGATGGAGTAATTGCTCAAGTTGACGGTGAATCTTGGTATGTAGATCCAAATACCAAATTCAATGTTGGCTATTCTAAAACTCCAATCAAAATTGTCTCAACTATTAAAAATCCTTAATCTACTTACTTAGAGCTTTTGAAAAATCCATAAAACAATTTAGGAAGAATGTAGGCTAAATAGCTAGAAATCATAAAAGCTATTGCTGGCAATAAACATAAAATTATTACGATAATAGAATAAGGCCAAGATTTTCTAATTGCTGCTGGATTTTTGAGTGAGCCTAATCTTTTGCTGTAACTAATAGTTCTAAAGCTTCTGTAAAAATATTCTTGAAATTTAGGCCAATAAAAGTATTCAGTTCCATCAGTATTAATATGAAGCCGATTTACGACCTTAGCTCTTAGTCCATGGCCAGCTAAAACTAGTGATATATCTTGATCTTCATGAACCTCTACATCGTCACTACAAACCTTATCTTCTATTAGTTGCCAAGCAGAGCTTCTGATTGCCATATTTGCTCCCCATAAAACCGTAATCCTCATAACAGCACTGGCAATCCAGAAATACATCCTCGACCATATAGTAGTCATAAACGATGCAAAGATATGCTTTCCTTTAATAGTAGGCGTAGTAGTAGTGAAGCCTAGTCCAGTTACTGCAGAGATGCTTTCGTCATTGAAGCTCTCCTTAACTACCTCTACCCAATTCGGAAATAGATTCGTATCTACGTCAATTCGGCCTAGAATATCGCCACTTGCGACTGAAAATCCTTTATTTCTAGCATTAGCTATTCCTTGCTTAGATTCTTTAACTACTGTTACAAAATCGAATTTACGAGCTAGCTCAACTGTCTTATCGGTACAATTGTTATCTACTAAGATTACCTCATCGGGCATAACAGTCTGATTTTTAATAGAGTCCAGGCATTTTTTTATATGGCGCTCTTCGTTATATGCTGGTATAACTATAGATAACGTTAATGGTTTATTGTTTGGTTTCACTTTAAAAATATTAGCAAAAAAGAACCCTAAAACATATGAAATATTCAGATCGGATCAAATCATTCAAAATAAAAAGCTGGAAAAAATTAAGCTTTGCTTATAAGTTTTTAGTTATTTTTATAATCCTATTAGGCATAACAACAGCTGGTTTATACTCTATTGCTTACTGGTATCAGCAACGTCATAAAAACGAGCCTATGAATCTAGGAGTCACTTTCATTGCAGACTACGCTAATTATCTTGGGGTAGATCCCCATAAGACTCTTTTAGCCCTTAGAGACGACCTCGGATTCAAAAGATTTAGACTTGTTAGCTTTTGGGACAATATAGAAAAGACTCCTGGAAACTACGACTTTAGTGAGCTTGATTGGGAATTCCAGCAGATCAATGCGGTTCACGGCAATGTGAGCTTAGCTATTGGGCTTAGGCAGCCTAGATGGCCTGAATGTCATATGCCAGATTGGGCATCAAAAGAACCAACAGCTCAATGGTATCCCCAATTAATTAATTATATGACTGCTGTAATTAATAGATACAAAAATAATCCAGCACTAGTCAGCTACCAACTAGAAAACGAATATTACTTGAGTGTATTTGCAAACTGTCCCGATTCAACTAAACAAAGACTAATCAATGAATTTAGTTTAGTTAAAAGATTAGACAGCAAAACTCCAGTAATTATTAGTCTTTCGAATAATTATCTTGGGATTCCGTTGAACCAACCTAGACCCGATCAGTATGGTGTCTCAGTCTACAAGCGGGTTTGGGATAAGACTATAACTCATAACTATTTTGAATATCCTTTTCCTAGTTGGTGGTATGCCTCAAGAGCAGGGCTTACCGAAATATTTACAGGAAAAACTAGCATGCTTCATGAACTACAAGCTGAGCCTTGGCCTCCAAATGGAGTGACAGGCTCTAGTCAGGATGAACTATCTAAGTCGATGAATGCTAAATTGCTATCCGCAAGACTTAAGTATGGTGAAGAAAGTGGATTTAGAGATATTGATCTCTGGGGCGGTGAATGGTGGTATCAACAATTAGTACTTCATAATAATCCAAGCCTATGGAATGTTGTTAAGCAGTCTGTTAATCAAGTGGATACTAACAACCAGAAACTTCAAACAAAATAACTCAAAGATTAAGCCCCATACCAATAAATTAAAAATGCTTTGGACTAATTGATAAAATTATCAGAAATTAACTATAAAATATTAGCAGATTAGAGCATAATATAAACGTTATGGCAAAAAAGAAACCAGAACGAAAACGCATCACGAATAAAAGAGCAAGTCATGATTACTATCTAGAGGATAGTTTACTTGCTGGAATTATGCTCACTGGTGCAGAGACTAAGTCCTTGAGAATGGGACATGGTCATCTTCAGGGCGCCTATGTAACAGAAAAAGATGGTGCTCTATGGTTAATCAACGCGACAATTAATGGAGCCCAAGGAATACCTATTTCTGAAGAAGACCAAACGCGAACTAGAAAATTATTACTAAAAAAATCTGAAATAGAAAAGTTCCTAGTCAGCAAAAAACAAGGCAACACGATAATTCCAATTGAGATAATCCCTGTAGGCAGATATATAAAGGTTCGTATAGCTCTGGGTAGGGGTAAGAAGAATTATGATAAACGCCAAACCCTTAAAGCTAGAGACGAAACTAGGCAGATAAATAGGGCGCTGAAGTCATCATGAGAATAGGATTCTTTACAGATAATTATCTACCCGGTAGAGATGGAATAGCTATTTCTGTTGAGACATTCAGAGAAGAACTCGAAAAACTTGGCCATGAAGTATTCGTAATTGCACCTTCGCCAAACCTCAGATATAAAGAAGAGGGTAAAAATATATTAAGATTTCCTGCATTTAAGGGACTATTTTATGAAGATTATCTAACAAGCCTTTTCTTTCCACCAGTTGCTCTAAAACAAATCGATGAGCTAAAACTAGATATAGTCCATTATCACACGCTGGGACAGGTTGGCTTCTTGGGTGCTTACTATGGAATGAAGCGGAATTTACCACTTCTAACCACCTATCACACAGACTATTACCAGTACGTTAAACATTACAAAAAAACTCTGCCAGGCGTAATCGCTCTATCACTTCTAACCCCTGCAATAACTGGAGGAAACCTTAAAGACTACAGACAGGCTCTTCTTAATATTAGACCCCAAAAAACAATCGATGATTGGAACCAGAAGATTGTAGAGAAAGGGGTTAAGTCATTGCTCGAAGGATGTGATGTAGTGATATCTCCATCTAAAAAAATGAAAGATCAATTGGTCGGATGGAATACTGAAACAAGAATAGAAATACTACCAACTGGAGTTGATAGAATTCCTACAACCAAACAAAAAATAAAAGACTGGCAGGAGAAGCTCGGAATAAATAGTGGCGAAAAGGTGATTGCCTTTGTCGGTAGATTGGGCAAGGAAAAAAATCTAAACCTATTACTAGAAGCGTATGATTTAATTCTTCAATCTAAACCTAATACGAGATTACTAGTTATTGGTGGGGCAGGTAGTCAAACCGTAGAAGCCGATATTAATGAGAAAAATAAGATAGAAGAATACACCAATAAAGGGGCAATATTTACCGGTCACATACCCCACAACGAACTGGGTTCACTATATGAGCTATCCGATGTTTTTGCATTCCCATCGCTTACAGACACTCAAGGTCTGGTAATAAATGAAGCTGCATCTGCCGGTCTACCAGTCGTAATGATAGATAAAGATATAACTTCTGTCGTTAAGAATAATGTAAATGGAATAATTGCTAAACCCAATAAAGAAGACCTAGCACAATCCATACTTAAAATATTGAATTCGGACGAGCTAGAGTTAACGATGTCAAATGAAAGTAAACTACTCGCACAGCAATATACAGAGAAGAAGCAAGCTGAAAAGCTATTATCTATCTACCAAGAACTCTTAGCCGAGTATGATAAAACAATCCATCTGAAAGATTAATAAATTTATTTTCCAAAGTTTCTTGCGATAGGTATCTACTTTCTTGTATAATCTAATCTGTTCATTAATAATCCGGGGTAGCTCAGTGGTAGAGCGGGTGGCTGTATAACACTACATGGTATACTTTATATAGTATGCCAGATAATCGTCGTTATGTAGACAGAGCCGAATACTTGAAAAAAGCTGTCAAGAATCGTCGTAAGACAATCAAAGCCAAGCTTGTAGAGTATAAAGGAGGCAGATGTATCATTTGTGGCTATTGCAAATCTAACGATGCTTTAGATCTTCATCACTTAAACCCTAAGACAAAAAGTTTTGGTATTTCCTCTGGGGGACTTACTAGGTCTTGGGAAAAAGTGAAAATTGAAGCAGATAAATGCATCTTAGTATGTGCAAATTGCCATAGAGAAATACATTCAGGCATAACTGAAGTGCAGCCCATCTAAGTAATTAGTTGGTGAAAACAGGGTGAATTGCGGGAAGCCTAAATCGCGAGATATGGTAATCCGCAGCCAAGCTAGAGTTAGGTTAAAAGACCCTAGAAGGTTCAGAGACTAGAAGGTGAGCCTAACAATAATCCTTCAGATAGCGCCCTGCATCCTTATTATTAGGATGATGATATAGTCCACGCCATTATGAAAATAATGGATAAGTGTAACCACTAGGTCGCTGGTTCGAACCCAGTCCCCGGAGCCAGAAATATGAAATTAACCATCTATTTTTTATAGATGGTTTTTTAGTTTTTGGGGGGAAGTATTATGGTGAGATTTTTAATAATTTGAAAAATTAAAAAAGCTTCAGTTATTTATAATGCAGATATTGACATGTATAGTTAAATGTTTTAATATAATTATTATGACACATGATTTTAGTCAAAATATATCATCATTTATAGATCCAGTCGAAGAAGCTCCCGATAATTATGAAGCAGCGGGCCGATGGTGGGCAAGACAATTGCTGAATCCAAAATTTGATAATGGTGGCAAAGACAAAACTAATTTAATGAGTATTCAGCTGAGTACTCTTTTAGCTAGCAGTAAAAGAGCTGAAATAGAACCCAGGGTAAGAGATTTCTCAAAAGCACTTTCTGAAATATTGAGAAAAAAGGGTACACTCATGGTAAGTGTTGATTATCACCCAGACCAAATCCTTGCGGATGCTGCAAAGACTGCAGGAATAGAAGTCGATGATATATCTACTTTCCCATGGAAAACAGAAATGATAATTTATGAAGAGTCCGTTTTAGTAAGCGAAGGACCAGGAGCTGAATTTGTACAAGTTTGGCCACCTGTCAACAAGTAACTATAAAGATTATAAAAAATGCCCCACATAAACGAACTATACGACTATACTGTGACAGCATTTATAGTGAACTCTTCGAAACGAGTACTCTTAGTGAATCATCCCCGCTATAAAAAGTGGATTCCAATCGGCGGACATATTGAACTAGACGAAGACCCTGAACAAGCACTTTATCGTGAAATTAAAGAAGAAACCGGTCTAGATGATGTCGAGATACTCTCATCAAAACCTAAAATTAAATCACCCGGAAGTAAGTTTTTGATAACTCCAAACTATGTTGATGTTCACGAAGCGAACCCACCACACAAACATATCTCATTCACCTATTTTGCAAAAACTAAAAATAGCAATTTTATAATTTCAGACGAACATGATGATATGCGATGGTTTACCGCTGAGGATATAAATAATAAAAGATATGCTCTCACTCCATCAGTTAAATTCTACGCCAACGAAGCTATGAAGCTAGCTTAGCTTACTTTATTTTCTCTAATGATTAATTTCTGAATTATAACAATTAGACAAATACACAATATTATGGTATTAATATTAAGTAATATGGCATATATTACTAAGACAAATGTCGATTCTTTCAATAATAATTGTGAAAATTGGCTTGGTAAAGTCGTATCTGGTTTTTATGGTTATAGCGATACTGAGCTTAAACCTTTCATCGATAATATAAATTCAAATTACGAAGTTTTATTCGTAAACTATAAAAATTCAATCCTCGGAACGGGAGGTGTGGGTACAGTTACTAGGGAAATGGCCAAGGATCTTTATTCGCTCCAAATGATATGTTTTGATCATGAAAAAAATGATGAGAGTATAGCCGACGGAAGAATTCAACTAGTCAATTTGACAATTGATGAGAGTAAAGTATTTCATTCTAGTTATGCAAAATTGTATTTATGGCCTGTATTGCACGGACTGAAGACTATTCATTCAGAAGCAGAAATTAATATCTTCAGATCAAATGTTAACAGCGCATCAAAAAAATTTGCCATAAAAGCCAAAGATGTATCAAACGATAGCAAAAAAACTCCTATTTATTGGATTAATGATTATGTACTCGCTCAAAGCGTAGGTCATCTAAGAGCGATTGATCCGAATAGTTTGATTATTTTTTCTTGGAGAACATCTTTCGGCGATATTTTACCGCCAAAATTATATGCAAAAGACAGGGAAATCATTTTCAAAAGCTTATTAAAAGCAAACTTTATTAGCTTCCATAC
>Ga0194045_1000245_pt1 | contig 17520 bp, 13 predicted proteins | sample JunL6211m_MetaG_FD_161686 | JGI IMG/M metagenome (GOLD analysis project Ga0194045, IMG submission 161686) | Anoxic zone freshwater microbial communities from boreal shield lake in IISD Experimental Lakes Area, Ontario, Canada - Jun2016-L626-11m | ecosystem: Environmental > Aquatic > Freshwater >...
GATTCCGCATCGCCCATAAAAGCCCGTACCTCTGCACTCACTGCAACCAACGGGTTCATAGATTTGACTTGGCTCGGGTAAGCCATATTCGGCGAACGCGTGACGTTGTTTCTCATCAGGTCCCATCACCCTTCTGCAGTTTAGACACAATCTTCGTACGAGTCGTTGATTGATGATGCCTGCCAATCCATTGGATACTGCTTTTGGTGTTGCACCGAAATCGCGAAGAAGTGCGATACTACTAGCCACATCCCTCGCATGCAACGAGCTAAACACAAAGGCGCCGGAATTCGCAGCTCTCAGGGCGATGGCCGCTGCTTCCGAATCGCGAATCTCTCCGATAAAAACAACGTCGGGATCCATTCGCAGCAATGTTCGAAGACCACTTGTCATGGTAATGCCGTGTTTCTCGTCGACGCTCATTTGCCTCACGAACGGCACCGCGAATTCAACCGGATCTTCGATCGAAACGATATTGCGGTTTTGCTTGCCAAACGACTCGAGCATCGAATAGACGGTCGTCGACTTGCCAGATCCCGTCGGACCAGTGACCAAAACCAGCCCTTCTTGTCCTTGTAGGATTTGCTTCACCGTGGAAAGGCCCTGCGATGGAAATCCCAGTTGCTCCATGGGGAAATAGACGTTCTGTTTTGCAAACAACCTCATCGCCATCGCTTGCCCACCTGCGACGGGAGCTGTGGTGAGACGGACCTCAACATCGTTCAGCACGGCGGGTAGTTCAATTCGTCCTTCTTTTGGGTGAAAGGGATCCGCCTGGTCGACTCGTGCCAACGTCATGAATTGATGCAAGAGTTGCTCGGCGACTCGCGAATCTAGCTTGCAATAAGGCTTGACCACGCCGTCAATTCTCAATCGAACTTGATATTCCTGATCGTCCGCTGGATCGATGTGAATATCGGTGGCTCGCAAGCTCATCGCTCTTGCGATCATGTCGAGCGCGGCCGAGTCTCCGGTTCTTTTTTTAAGGTAACTTGCGTCCGATGGATCCACGTCCACTTTTTTCTCTGTCTCGTCGCGGTTCACGACGACCACCGGGCAAGTTGCGCTTTTCATTACGGCTTGGGCAACGCTTCCAATCGCAAACCGCAGGATTCCCGATCTGCCACGCGTGCCGATCACAATAAACTCAATCTCGTTTTTCGTGGCGCAGTTGAGAATCTCTTCATGAACGATCCCGCGAAGTACGTGCCGATGAACAACCGATTGCAACTCGATGGAGGGGAGCACGACCGCCTGCAGTCTCTGCAATGTATTGCGTTCGGAATCGGAATCCATGTCATCCAAAACATGAACCAAATGCAGTTCTATTTCGGAGGGACGTCCGAGCTTGTATGCGGTTTGAAGAGCCCTATCGCTGTATTCGCTGAAATCATACGGAACTAGAATCTTGCAGATAGCCATCGCGAATCGTTTCCCCTTGGTTAATGTGATGAGTCAAATTGACACACGCGCTGTCCCAGTCGCGCACCTTCCGCACATCCGTCTCTTGAAACGTCCAAACGAGAAGTCGAAAAAGAGACATTTGCGATTGGCATGCGAATTCTACTGATAATTGCAAGTTCTGTTCCACGGCAGCGGGGCTCAGTCAGCATTCAATGGTAGAGCAGTTGTCCTCAACTGCTTGGAACTGCCAACCATTCGCTCCACCGCGACAACGGAAAACTAGAATACAATGCGTCCATCTCGTTTTAAGTTTCTGAATCTAGCGTGATCTGCCCCCGAGCGTTGACTATGTAGAGCAGTTGTCCTCAACTGCTTGGAACTGCCAACCATTCGCTCCACCCCGACAACGGAAAACTAGAATACAATGCGTCCATCCCATTTTAAGTTTCTGAATCTAGCGTGATCTGGCCCCCGAGCGTTAACTATGTAGAGCAGTTGTCCTCAACTGCTTGGAACTGCCAACCATTCGCCCCACCGCGACAACGGAAAACTAGAATACAATGCGTCCATCCCATTTTAAGTTTCTGAATCTAACGTGATCTGCCCCCGAGCGTTAACTATGTAGAGCAGTTGTCCTAAACTGCTTGGAACTGCCAACCATTCGCTCCACCGCGACAACGGAAAACTAGAATACAATGCGTCCATCTCGTTTTAAGTTTCTGAATCTAGCGTGATCTGCCCCCCGAGCGTTAACTCGAGTTAGGGAATCACTGCAAGATTCAAAAACAGTTGAGGACAACTGTTCTACAATGATTCCTGACCCGAAGCCACAACCTGTTGTCTTTCATGCGCTCGACCGCGATGCGGATGTCGAGGTCTCGGTTCGAAATCTGCCTCATTGGTTTCAAGCCGATGCTGCGATCTTTGTTACCTTTCGTACGCGGACTCCCTGCCCAAAGAAGTTATCCTGCGAATGATAGCGGAACTCTGCGAATGGCTACGCAATCATGGGCTGCCAGTGGAGCTAGCTGATTCCATGTTTCATACCAAACATCCTAATCATGATCAACTTCTCGACCAGCTCGAATCGAAGCAACGGCGAGAGCTTAAGAAGCTAGCCGACCAACTATTCCATCGTTCGCTAGACAATTGTCATGGCGACTGCTTACTGAAAGATTCCAGTTCGGCACAGTTCGTCGCAGATGCCGTACGAAAATTCGATGACGTTCGCTACGACCTCGACAGCCTTATTGTCATGCCAAACCATGTGCATGTTTTGGTACAGTTTCGGTCTGGATACGACTTGGCAACGATCAGCCAAAGCTGGATGCGATACACAGCCCGAGTCATCAACACGCAAATTGGACGGACAGGAGTTCTGTGGCAGCCAGAACCATTCGACCACATTATTCGAAGTGCCGAGCAGTTCGAATACCTACATCGCTACGTCGCTGAAAATCCGAAGAAGGCAAAGCTTGAAATGGGTCAGTACTTGTACTGGCAACGAGGTCAAACATTGTAGAGCAGTTGTCCTCAACTGCTTGGAACTGTAAAAAATCGTTGCATTGTCTGACGCGTCGAAGCCCTTCGAAACTTCGGTGAAACGCACAGACTGCTCAGTGCCTGCGTTTCGGAATATTTGCACAAAATAAAGCAGATTTGCTGCCGGACTTGCTGCGATTCGACTTTTTTTGAACAATGCGGCGGTGGATTGAGTGGCGATGCAGTGCGGGAACAGTTGTCCTCAATTGCTCGGAACTAAAAAAAATCGTTGCATTGTTTGAAATTGATCTACGTCTGCTAAAATACGGGCGATTCGCTGCCGGATTTGGTGCGATTCGACTTTTTTTGAACAATGCGGCGGTGGATTGAGTTGGCGACGCAGTGCGGAACAGTTGAGGACAACTGTTCTACAATGGACGCTTGCACTTTCGCCTAAAATAAGTGGTTGTTCGGCAGTGGCTTTCCCCTTCCATGTTTCTTCCATCAATCGGAAACGCGAAAAGATGTTTACAAACCGACGCGAATTTGTAAGTGCTTCGATTGGCGCGTGCTTGGCATTGCCGGTGGCGTCTTCGAAATCGATCGGTGCCGAGATGGCACCGATTCCGATCATCGATACGCATCAGCATCTTTGGGATTTAATTGAATTCAAACCACCCTGGCTGGGTGATGCCGATCCTCGCATCGCAGCCAAACATGACATGGCGGACTACCTTGCCGAGACGGCTGGGTTGAATTTGGTCAAGGCCATCTACATGGAAGTAGATGTTGCACCCGAGCACCAGATTTTGGAAGCCGACTATGTGCTAGGTTTGATTCAAAGTGGCAAAACACCGACTGTGGCAGCGGTCATTTCGGGACGCCCCAATTCGGCTAGTTTTCCGGAAGTCATGGGGCGGTATCGGAACAATCCTTTGATCAAAGGAGTTCGGCAAGTCTTGCACGCTCCAACGGCGGAGAAAGGACTATGCTTGGAGCCCCAATTCGTCAAATCGGTACAGCTTCTCGGCGATATGGGTAAGAGTTTCGATCTATGCATGCGGCCAACCGAGTTAGCCGATGGTGCCACTCTGGCTGAGAAGTGTCCAGAGACTCGCTTCATTTTGGATCACTGCGGAAATGCGGACCCAAAGGCTTGGCAATCTAAAACCAAGCAATCGTCCGAGCCGATTCATTCGGTCGATCAATGGAAGAAGGACCTTGAAACGATTGCCAAGCGTCCCAACGTAGTTTGCAAGATATCAGGCATTGTGGCCCGCGCGCCTGCGGATTGGACTTCGTCGGATCTTGCACCTGCTGTCAATTTTTGCCTGGATCAATTTGGACCTAACCGCGTCATGTTTGGAGGTGACTGGCCTGTTTGCAAACTCGGTGCCAGCTTCGCTCAATGGGTCAATGCGCTCAAAGAAATCGTCGATGGCCGACCCATGGTGGATCAAAAGAAACTGTTCCACGATAATGCGAGAGCACTCTATGGACTAGGGTAAACCGGCGATCGAGGTCGGTACCGCTAACATTGCGGAAAAAGAGTTACGTCTATCTCTTGCAATGCTTTGATGCAAGAGCCGATATGAGTGTCCATTTCCACACCTAACTCGCGCGCCCCCCTGTCGATGTCATCTCGACTTACTGCGGCTGCAAAGCTTGGGTTCTTCAATTTCTTTCGAACACTTTTTGGCTCAAGACCCGCAAGTTTCGTCGGGCGAACATGCGCGCATGCCACAAGAAAACCACACAGCTCGTCGCAAGCATAAAGAGCCTTGTCCAACCGTGATACTCGCGGGCATTCCAGCATGTAGTCGGCATGCGATAGGATGGCGTACACGACGTCTTCTGGGTAGCCTAACTTTCGAAGAATCTTGCTCCCTTCGACTGGATGGGCTGGTGCGTCAGGCCATCTTTCGTAGTCAAAGTCATGCAGTAATCCCACAATCCCCCACTTGTTCTCATCTTCGCCAAACTCTCTCGCGTAGCATCGCATCGCATTTTCCACCGCGTACATATGCTTGCGAAGTGATTCGCTCGCAACGTACTCGTGCATTAATTCTCTTGCTTGTTGAGTGTCCAAGTGTTGGTCCTTTGGCGAGTCGGGGCAGTCCTTTCTTCTACTTCGCGATTTCAGCAGCGACATTAGACAGTACTTTCCAACATCTTGCCAGGAATCGGGTCGATACCGATTCAAAGACCAAATTAGCATGTGTCTACGGTGAGCATTGTTGGCTACGAGAGTTGAATTCCATTTTTCAGGATAATTCTCCCGAACTGTTGGAATGTGAACCCGCGATCGTTTATCTTCATGAGCATCTTTCACAACCCGAGCGAGAATTGAAGTCGACGATGGTCTCCCCCAAGAATGTCTTCGCAATTGATCTGGATGCAGCTCAAGAAGCGGCGAAACGATGGCAAAGTCGAAGAACGCACCATCGCAAAGTGGAACGCGCCAAATCACTTCTGTCGTATTCCGAAGTGGAGGCGCCCGAACGCATTCTTTTGCGAGCCCAGCGCTTGGATGCAAAGCTCAGCATTGCAGGCGAAAAGTCGGATAGCCGCCTTCTGGTCGAGTCGTTAAGCGAATCTGCCTCCTCCCGCGAAGGCGGTTCAAAAGTTACAGTGCAAGTCGACGAATTTGCGTTGGAGCGAGTCATCAATCGCACTCGCGATTTTCAGTTCACCGCGTTTCTGGAACAGGCGTTGTACGTGGCGAACGCTGTCTGTCGCATTGCGACCATGCTAGGAGATGGTCGGAAAAGCTTTGGGACGGGATTCTTGGTGTCTCCTCAATTGCTGCTGACGAACCACCACGTGTTTCCCACGCGGGAAACGGCGCTCGCGAGCGTTGCCGAATTCGGCTACCAGCAAGATCGACATGGAAACATTTTGACACCGCACCCATATCGGCTCGACCCGAATCGGTTCTTTGTCAAGGACAAGGAACTCGATTTCGCTTTGGTCGCAGTTGACTTCAGTCGACGTGTGGAGAAAACGCCGTTGGTCTGGTGTCCGATGATCAAGGACCTCGGAAAAATTATCACCATGGAGCACATCAACATCATCCAGCATCCCCTAGGTGAAGTGAAGCAAGTGGTCATTCGCGAGAATCGCCTCTTGGATTCCTTCGATGGCAAAGACATCGTTATGCATTACGAGGCGGACACCGAACCGGGATCGTCGGGGTCCCCTGTGTTCAATGACCAATGGGAAGTGGTAGCACTGCATCATTCGGGTGTTCCTCGCACTGACGATAAGGGGCGTTGGCTAAAACGGAACGGCGACATATGGAACAAAGGAGAAGACCCGGCCGAAATTGATTGGGTCGCCAATGAAGGGATTCGCACCTCCAAAATCGTTCATGCTGTCGAGCAGATCTCACTCAAGGGAGCCGCTCGCGAGTTGCAACAAGAGTTCTTGGCCGCACGTGGCCCCGAACTAGCCTCCGAACCCAGTTCGGAACCAGGAGAAAAAAAGCCGCCCATAGATCCTAAACCCATAGATCCTGAGCCCGTTAATCCCAATTCGAACCATGTACTTACGGTTTCGACCAGCACTCCGAGCGTTAATCCGGAATCGACTCATCAATCAATCATAAACTACAAAATTCCCTCGACGAAGAATTCGACCTACACCGTCACGATTCCTATCCACATCTCGATTTCGGTAGGCGAGGCGGATTCCATTGATCTCGCAGCCTCATCTCCAGATGGATCAGGCCAAACGGGAGCGGACGTTGCCGGCGAGGAGCAAGAAAAAATCACGCCCGACGAAAACTACGGAACGCGTCCTGGATATAACCCTCAGTTTCTAGGATTCGAATCGCCGTTTCCGAAGCTTACCGTCAGTACACGATCGAAAGCGTATGTGGTCCCAGGTCAAACAGGAGACGCCAAGTATCGCTTGGACTACTACCACTACAGCATCCTTTTCAACCAGTCGCGAAAGTTAGCGTTCGTTTCTGGCGTGAATTACGATCCGACGGCACCGTTTCGGCATCCGCGAGATAAAGGTGGGGATAAATGGTTTTATGATCCGCGCGTTACACCAACGGAGGAAACTCAAGCGGGCGACGACTTGTATGCTCAAAACCCACTCGACAGAGGGCATTTGGTGCGGCGCACTGACGCCGCATGGGGCAAGACCGCGAAAGAAGCAAAATTCGCGAACGACGATACGTTTCACTTCACCAACTGTTCGCCGCAACACGAGATCACCAATCAAGGCAAAAGTGCTCAAGCTCCCGCTGGGTTAGCTCTATGGGGCGAGTTGGAGGAATACGTTGCTTCTCAGGGCAAAGAGACTCAGCAGCGACTGTCCATTTTCAACGGACCCATTTTTCGCGACAACGATCGTGTCTATCGAGGTGTAAAGTTACCGAAAGAGTTTTGGAAACTGATTGTCTTCAACTCGGACGCAGGCGAGCCGGCCGCTGCAGCATTCAAACTGACCCAGGCCAAACTGATCCAAGGACTGGAAGAATCGTTCGAGTTCGAAGACTACCAGACAGTACAACTGAGCATCAAGGATCTCGAGTCCGAAACGGGACTGGATTTTGGGAAGATCGCAGCGTGGGATTCCCTCGATAAGGAGTCAGCGCAAGAAAGTTTCGCCCCGGGTACGGACGTTGTTGTGTTGAGCCAACTCAAAGACATTGTTTTATGATCCGTTGATGTTGATCATTAGTGCAAGGCGAACCCTGTGCTGAGGGCTGCGATCTGTTCCGTATAAAACGGATGAGCAAATCGAAGTACGTGAGCATGGTGCTTGTCTAATCCAGAGTGTTGCGACTGGCAAGAATACCATTTGCACCTACGTGCAGTAGTTGATTTCTCGTGGTAGGTTCGTTGGCTTGTAATCGCTGTCTTTTTCCAGCTTATCCTTCACGCTTAGATGGAATTGCGATTGTTCCTGAATTGCACGTCGCCGATAAAAGTTCGGAATATGCCAACCAAGTTTTTGTGTGCCACTATTCCAATGCTTGCGTGGGACGAATTCTAGAAGATTGTATAAGAGGCCCTTCGTCGATTCATGTGATTTGTCCAAGATGTCTGGCTTGGCGTTTTCGCCTGCTTTGACTTGCCCAAGAAAGTGAGCAGTTTGATTGCGATCCAGCAGGCATCCACAAGCGTTGGCCTCGTTATACATCCACTCTAACGAAACTTTAGCCAGACCGCTTTCCCTCTCTGGATAACCACCTCCTACGTCACCGTGCGAACCAGCAAACCAAATCTGTTTGAACGATTTGTGCTGATCTTCACTTTTGGGTCGGAAAAGGTTTGGCTGAAACAAAGCTCTACGTTCGTCGATCGAGAGTGCATGTCGGATATGGTTGATTGATGAATTGTTACTCGTATATGGAACCATGAATGGGTCCCAAATCCATCCACACGCGTTCACGGTGTCCCAGACGCCAACAAACTCAATGCGAGAATCTTCTCCAATAGAGAATGAATTTTTAAAACGGTTCGCCGATCCAAATCTCGCTGAGGTGGAAAGAATGCCACGATCATCGGAGTACACCGACCAAGCAAGACGGTCGAGTTCTTGAAGTTCCCGTCGAAGGATTCCCAGCATATGGATCATGCCTGCCAGGGCCCTTACCGTGTAGGCGCCTCGGCTAAAACCAATCAAATAAATCTTGTCCCCGGGCGAGTAGCACTGACAAAGGAAACGATACGCCCTGCAAACGTTGTCGCGAACACTATGTCCAATTGCCATGTCGATCCCGGAGTTCAAGTATCGTCCGATACGAGTTAACTTGGTTGGGTCTGATATCGTTCCAACCCCACAATCATAATAGGCGATCTGTTCATCCTTTCTGACTAGAGATCGAAAGAAACGCAGGACGTTAGTCGAGTCCGTTGTGACGTCGTTTTTTGTTCCGTCGCAGCAAATGACAATGTTCTTTCCCATGCGGTTACTTCCTCTTCACTGGTAGGCTCGGAATAACTTTGGCACCCCGTTTTACGTGGTTCCGGATTCAAATTAGCAAATTCTATCTAAACGCGTGGTTCGGGTCATGGGGACCCCTTCAGGGTTCACACCTCCGAGCCGCGTGTGCCAACGATGCAATGTATCCTTGGCTGTCTGAGGGTCGACTTTGGTGTCCGTTGCAAAGTAACTCTTCTCAAGATCGGATATCTCTGCCAGCAATCGGCCCTTGAGTTGGGCAAGTGGTCTGGCTTCTCCTTTCCATTCGGCAATCGCGAGTTCGGTAGCAGGTTTGCCCTCAAGGTTGCGGAGCGACTCTAGCCCTTCCCCATCGCGAACATACCAATCCTTCGGGAAAGCTCCCTTGAGGGTTGTCCCAAATGTCGAATCGCTAAATAGTTCACCTTGCTGCCCCAACGAATTTTTTGCAATCAAACCGGTCAAGCCGAGTGCAAACATGCACATGCAAAACGTGCTTCGTCTTGATTGACCAAGAACTCTCAATAGATTCGATGCCATACGTGTTTCTTTTGATGATTCGAAATTTTTCTGGACGCTAGAAATGGTCGTTACTCAAAAAAAGACGCGATCGAATTGACGCCAACTCTAACTGCCCAGAGCCCTGCAAAATATCAGGATACTATTGGTGGCATCACACTTCGATTCATTTTGTCGGGAAAAAACTTCTTGATTGGCTTGTTCGGCGGAAAAAGGTATGCCGACTGACAGTTTCAAAGGCATCGCTTTCGTGAAAGTACATGTAGTGAACGACCGTGATGCTGTCGTGGTTAATCTCAACCAGATTGAGGGTGTTCTTTTCGCGCTCGCGACCACGGCCACGCTGAGATGTCGTTGTCCCGCATTGCACAATGATAATCCCGTGGTCTCGATGTTTGCCTGGATAGAAGTCCAATGAGTTTCCCACGTACGCGCGATGAAGATGCCCGCCTAGGATCATTTCGACGTTCAAATCCGTAAAACGCTCCATGGCACGTTTGGCCTTGGGCATAATGTGATCGTTCAAATAGTCCGGGGCCGGGGCGAAATGGTGGTGCGCAACGACAATGCGAATCGCGTCCTCCGGTGCTTCGCGGAAGACTTTCTCGCAGGCATCTAGTTGCGATCGAAAGATACGCCCGTTACTGATGGCGGAGCGTGGTGCAGTCGAGTCCAAACCAACAATCACGGCACCGTCGATTCTCAAAACGGGGTTAAGTTCGGGCGAAATGATCTCGCGATACAAGCCGTGCGGATCCACCATGCGTTCGAAAACACGATACAAAGGTACGTCGTGATTGCCCGGAATCACGAGCGTCGGCACGTCCGGAAGTCGAGAAATGTACTGCTTGGCAGCTTCGAACTGTTCCCTTTTTGCGCGCTGAGTCAAATCTCCGTTCACAATGACGGCGTCCGGCTTCAATTGCGATGCCACCCGAAGGGCTGCTTCGCCGATCTTCTCAATGAAAGGGGGTCCGAAATGGAGGTCCGATATTTGCAGTAGTGTTAGTCGCTGATCTTTTGCCCCTACCATAAATCTCGAATTCCAATGAAAGCGAACGATCGAAGTGAAACAAGTCCACCGAAGAATTTTGGCTTCAACGGCATTTGTGATTATCATAGCGGCTTTAGGATTCGTCGCTCAGCAGTATTCGTCGATGGAATGGCTCGTAGACCATGAAATGCGAGTTCGAGAGTTCGTGCGAATGCAGCCTGTGAAGGCTTGGTTGATAGGTTTCTTGTTCTACACTTGCTTGTCTCTGGTACCGGGTACGGCTGGAAAAGCGCTCGTTTGCGGTTGGGTCTACGGATTTTGGCCAGCAACCATCCTGGTCGATGGGGCTCTGACTATCGCTGCCATCGTCACTTTTTTTGCTAGCCGCTTTCTTTTTCGCGAAACCATCGAATCCCACTTTGGTGTCTATCTTGAGGTCTTTCGTCGCAACTCCGGAACCAACATCGGATACTATTTGCTCATGTTGCGATTGCTTCACACTCCATTCAGTTTTGTAAATTATGTGGCGGGTGCGACCAAAATCGTTTCGACGAAAACGTTTTGGTGGACAACGCAACTGGGGCTTTTGCCGGCGACCATGATTTTTGTTTACGCCGGGACCCAGATTCCATCGCTGGCAAAGATTGCGGAGCGGGGAGTTTGGGCACTGTTCGATGCGAAATTGCTCGTCGCCTTAATCGCTCCTTCGATTCTGACGCTACTCGTTCGACAAATCCTTCCGAAGTAACTTTTTCACGGAGCTAGGAATGCTTTCACCCAGTCACCGATTACTTGCAGTGCTCGCCATGGTGTTCGCAGCGCTCGCCATTGGCACACTAATTCGGGTGGCTATGCTTCGTGGAGCTGCACCGGAACTGGTTCGGTCTCGTTTGGAAAGCTTACGAACTTGGTGGCTTTTAGCATGTCTTTTTGCATTTGCAGTCGCACTCGGAGAGCTGGGGGTTCTGCTTGCATTGACCATCGTCGCATTCCTTGGGGTCTGGGAGTTTTTAAGTCTCCTTGGTTGGCAAAGTGTGGGTAGACCAATGGCCACAATCATGTTCGCGTTTGTCCCGTTGTACTACCTTTTGGCTTTTGTGTTTACTGGCCAGCATGACCTTATTCTTCAGTTGTCGCCCGTCGTATTTTTCGTCGTCATCGGAGGAATGAGATCGTGGCTGGGGCTGACGCAGGGTTATATCCGGACCACAGCAGCATTATTTTGGGGGCTGATTTTGTTGGTATATAGCCCTTCACACGCTTACGCGTTGGTTCAACTAAAAGACGTTCCTGAACCTTGGGTGGGCCGAATAGGCTGGGTGCTTTATCTCGTGCTACTGACGGAAACCAACGACATCATGCAAGCGATTGTCGGGCGTCGTTTCGGAAAGAGTAAGATCACACCCAAGGTATCTCCCAACAAGTCCTTGGAAGGTTTGCTGGGTGGCGTCTTAGCGACGTCTCTGCTGGGTGTGCTAACCGCGCCTTGGCTGACGAGCCTGACGCTGGACTGTTCCTTTGCGATGGGTGTTTTGGTTTCGTTGGCTGCGAGTGTTTCGATTTCGTTCTTTGGCTTTCTCGGGGATATCAATATGTCGGGGATCAAAAGGGATGTTGGCGTAAAGGATGGCAGTCGACTGTTGCCTGGCCAAGGCGGAATGATCGATCGAATCGATAGTCTCACTTTTACAGCGCCCGTTTTTTACTATTTCGTTCGCTTGACAATGTAACTTTCTCCAAAGAATCCCATGCATTTATGACTCATCCGAAGCCCTCCGCGAATCCACCAAACGACGACGTCGATGTTGCCTTTCGCGATCGAATTGTCACGATCCCAAACATTATTTGCGGGCTGAGACTCGTTGGCTCTTTCTTTTTGATTGGGCTCGCACTTGCAGAAAGCCCGAAATTATTCACTGGCCTATTCGTCGTGCTGAGTCTGAGCGATTGGATTGATGGCAGGTTGGCGCGATGGTTGAAACAGAGATCGGATTTCGGAGCGAGACTAGATAGTTTTGCCGACTCGGTCTTGTACGGAGCCTTACTCTTCGGAATGCTATGGATGCGATGGGATGTTCTCGGACCAGAGGCTCCTTGGTGGATCGTCGGCATCTTGAGTTATGCATTGACGACAGGTGCTGGACTTTGGAAATACGGTCGCGTTCCCAGCTATCACACTTACGGGGCAAAAATCACACAATGGCTGGTTATGGTCGGAGCTATCTGTATTTTGCTAGACTATTCGGTTTGGCCTTTTCGCCTTTCGATGCTTGCCGGAATAGTGACGAATCTTGAGGCGAGAGCAATCACGTGGATGCTACCAGAATGGCATGCAGATGTACTGTCGATTTTCCATGCGCGAGCTATTACGATGGGCAGAGCAAAAACTACCAAGTAGCACAGGCTGCCAGCGCTGCCAGCCTGTAATGGTCTAAAGAGCACAGGCTAGCAGCATGTGCTACGCGACGTCACTCCGATCGACGATGCAACGAAATGACATCAGCCATGGACAAGTTTCTTAAAGGCAGCCATCAGCTTGGTTGTCACGGCACCCACTTTGCCCTGTCCAATCGGCCGGCTATCCAACGAAACCACAGGGATCACTTCCGCGGCGCTCCCGGTCAGAAAGCACTCATCCGCAACAAAAACATCGTGCCTTGTCAGAGTCGTTTCATGAGCGACGATCCCAAGCACTTTCGCTAGATCTAAGATTGCGTTGCGTGTGATTCCCTCGAGTATTCCGGCGTCTTTTGGCGGGGTCAGAATCGTTCCGTTTTTCACAATAAAGATATTGTCGCCAGTGCATTCAGCAACTTCGCCTTTGTGATTCAGCATCAAGGCTTCAACACAGCCGGCCTGCAAGCCTTCGATCTTGGCCATGATATTATTGAGGTAGTTCAGCGACTTGATCCGCGGACTGAGTGCTGCTGGATGGCTGCGGACTGTCGCCGCAGTAATGATTTTTAAGCCATTTTGGTAGTATTCTTCGGGATACAAAGAAATGGAATCCGCGATGATGATGACTTGCGGATTGCTTGTGCGATTGGGATCTAAGCCCAAAGATCCCGAACCTCGCGTCACTACCAACCGAATATACGCATTCGTAAACGAGTTGATCTGCAACGTTTTGTTGACGTCCAAAGCCAACTGCTCCTTGGAAATCGGGATAGTTAAGCAAATCGCTAGTGCGGATTCGTAGAGTCGATCGAGGTGTTGCTCCAAACGAAAGACTTTGCCCGAATAGCTCCGCATTCCCTCAAAAACACCATCACCATATAAAAGTCCATGGTCGTAGACGCTTATCTTCGCGTTTTCTTTGTCGTGGAATTCCCCGTTGATGTAGATTTGCAGTGACATGAATTTGTGATGGAGGTTTAAAGTAAATCGGGTCAAGTTTTGGAAATATTACCAAACAGGCGCAAAACTCGAAAGGTTGGACGCAAGACACAAGAACAACATCTCAGGTTCGATTTGAGTCCTTTTGCCACCAATCGTACATGTCAAACAACGATTCGCGAAGGTTTTCTCCATTTCGCATTCGCGACGCCGTCCAGTCTGGAGACAGCAAAAGCCGAACGATCATTTCCTCCCGCTCGTTTTCAGGCAACAATTGACCGATGACCCATTCGGCCGTTTTATTGTCGGTTGTGGTTTGCCAAAGTAATTCGAAGCCGAGTCGAGGCTTGTGCATCGTTACCAACAGGGTTGCGGCTTTTCTCCGAACCATCCATTCCACCAACATCCGTGTCGAAAATGGGAGTTGCTCGTATCCATCCAAAATGACGATGGACCCATTCGCCCAACCTTTCTTTTCACGTAACGCGAGTTGATTTGTAACTTTGTCACTGGAAAATCGCAAAGGATGTAGTCGCACAGCAGGGGCGAGCAAGGAAATGGGTTCGAACAGCGATTGAACCAAGGTCGATTTTCCTGACCCATGTGGGCCAACGATCATTCCTCGCTTCGATCGCAACGACAGCAAGCGTTGTGCGAGGGCATTGGCGTTTGTCTGGCCGAAAAATTCGTAGGACAATGCACCAGGCTGGATGAATCGAGTTGAGAAAGGGTTCGATCGAATGGTCAATTTAGTGCACCGGCGGTGCTCCGCTGCTCGCGTCGATTCCTCCGTACTTTGGAACTGCGGGTTCTTTGATCTCTTTGAGCAATCTCAAGACGATTTTGTCCGTCGTCATTCCTTCCGCTTGCGCTTGAAAATTAGTGCTCAAACGATGGCGGAGAACCGGAACCGCGATTTTTCTTATGTCTTCGATTGCGACACTGAATCTCCCGTCCATCGCTGCGATGGCTTTCCCAGCTTGGATCAAGAATTGGCCTGCTCTTGGCCCGGCACCAAAGTCTAGAAGTTCGCGAATCACTTCGGGTGAGTCCGCATTACCGGGCCTAGTTGCACGTACCAAAGCAACCACGTATTTCACAATGAACGGACTGACGGCAACGCTCATTACCAACTTCTGAATGTTCATGATGGCGCGAGCGGAAAGAACTTTTGAGACTTCCGCTTTCTCGCTGCGAGTCGTGGTCAAAAGGATTTTCTCTTCTTCTTCTGCGCTCGGATAGCCGACTTTGATGTTGAACATAAACCGATCCAACTGCGCTTCCGGCAGAGGATAAGTACCTTCTTGCTCAATGGGATTCTGCGTTGCAATCGCAAAGAAAGGCTCTGGCAATTGGTATGTATTCCTGCCAACTGTGATCTCCCGTTCCTGCATCGCTTGCAGGAGTGCGGCTTGGGTTTTCGGAGGCGTTCGATTTATTTCGTCGGCAAGTAGAATATTGGTAAAGATGGGGCCCTCCACAAATCGAAATTCACGCTTGCCGTGGGCGTCCTCCTCAAGTACGTTCGTGCCCGTTATGTCGGAAGGCATTAAGTCGGGGGTGAACTGAATACGTTTGAAATTGACATCTAGGATTTTCGCAAGGGACGAAACCATGAGCGTCTTGGCCAAACCCGGCACACCTTCGAGCAAACAGTGTCCACGCGTAAAGATGGCTGCGAACAATTGTTCGATGACCTCGTCTTGACCCACGATCATCTTGCCGAGCTCGAGCCGCATTTGGTCGCGGTGCTCTCTAAATTCACGGAGCAAGTCGCCGATACTCTTGACGGGTTTTCCTGACGGAGCGTTGGACACGTTTGGGAAAGCTTTTGGGTTCGAGATCGAGACGAGCAAGTCGTAGGTGCGCTGCCCCTACATGAACACGTATTGTCATGGTGCATCGCGATCAGGGCAAGTAGCCACTAACGCAAAGTTGATTTCAAGCTGCATCTCGACCTTGGATTAGCCTAGCCCAAGTTCTTTTGTCGATAGGGTCGGCGGATTTGTGCTCGAGGAATTGATGGCCGAAGTACTTGTCCCAGGCACCACTCTTGGCCCACCGATCGTTGCGTCCATGATCCTTTTCAGATCTTCTGCATCCACCACTTCGACCTCGATCAACCGCTGTGCAAGCGCCTCCAATGCTCCGCGTCGCTCGGTCAAAATCGTCCGGGTGCGCTGAATCGCTTCGTCGATCAATCGTTTTACTTCTTGATCAATTTCTCGTGCGGTTTGCTCGGAATACTCACGGCCAAATGAATCGCCCGCTCCACCCGCCAAGAACGGTGAGCTGTTGCCTTGTCGGTAGTTAACACGCCCCATTCGACTCATGCCATACTCCATGACCATACCACGAGCGATATTGGTTGTTCGCTCTAGATCGTTCTGGGCACCGGTGCTTATATCTCGAAAGACCAACTCCTCCGTTATCGTGCCAGCCACTAGGACTTGCATTTGGGCTTCGAGTTCAGGCTGTGTCATCAAATAACGATCGCCTTCGGGCCGCTGCATGGTGTAACCCAACGCCGCAATGCCGCGAGGGATGATCGATACCTTGTGAACGGGGTCTGTGTTTGGCAGCGAGTAAGCGATAAGTGCATGGCCCGCTTCGTGATAGGCAACACGGCGTTTCTCCTCCTCGCTCATGATCCGCTTTTTCTTTTCCAAACCAGCGGTCACGCGTTCCACACCATCGTTGAATTCTTCCTGCTCAACAATACTTTTGCCTTTTCTTGCTGCCAACAAGGCCGCTTCGTTGACCAAGTTTGCCAGATCGGCTCCAACAAAGCCGGGGGTAATTGCTGCGACTTGTTTTAATTCGACATTCGGGCCAAGCTTGACGTTCTTAGCATGTACTTTCAGAATCTCTTCGCGACCTTGTTTGTCGGGTCGGTCCACCAAGACATTGCGGTCAAAACGACCGGCCCGCAGCAGGGCTGGATCGAGCGTTTCGGGTCTGTTGGTTGCCGCCATTACGATGACGCCTGCGTTGGCATCGAATCCATCCATCTCAACCAGGAGCGCGTTGAGCGTTTGCTCGCGTTCGTCATGGGAGCCCGGTATATTGCCTGCACGGCTCTTGCCAAGTGCATCTAGCTCATCGATGAAGATGATGCTGGGCGCCTTTGCCGTCGCTTGTTGAAACATGTCGCGAACGCGAGCAGCACCGACCCCGACAAACATTTCGACAAAGTCAGAACCCGACAGCGAATAAAACGGAACGCCAGCTTCGCCTGCGATGGCTTTGGCTAGTAGGGTTTTTCCAGTACCTGGAGGACCAACCAGCAACACGCCACGAGGTATCCGACCGCCCAATTTTTGGTATTTCTCTGGGTGCCTGAGGAAATCCACGATTTCTCGAACTTCCTCAACCGCTTCATCGATGCCTGCAACGTCATCAAAGGTGATTCCGACGTCTTCGTGGGCATAAAGTTTGCCACGCGATCGACCGAATTGCATCGGCGATCCAATGCCGCCCATGCGCCGCATGACAAACATGAACACAGCGGTCGCGAGCAACAGGGGTAAGCCAAAAAACCAAAACGACTGAGCAAGAATACTTGGACCAGGTGTGAAAGACCAAGAAATGTTGGCTTCATCCAGCTTGTCCTTTAATTGCCGAGTTGTATCGTTGGAAGCATCTTTGGATGTTTCAAATCTAACTTTCGTCTTGAGCGGACTTTGTTTCCCTTCCGCGATGGTTTGAACATCCACAAGCCCGCTGATGGTGTTATCGTCGACTTGAACTTCGCGTAACTTGCTGACTTCCAACTTCGAAGTTGCAGATGTTCCCGACTGGATCGTCGTTTTGCCTGGAAATCCTTCGACCAATGCGTTTGGGTTGTCTTTTTGGTATTGAGT
>Ga0194045_1000247_pt1 | contig 17439 bp, 11 predicted proteins | sample JunL6211m_MetaG_FD_161686 | JGI IMG/M metagenome (GOLD analysis project Ga0194045, IMG submission 161686) | Anoxic zone freshwater microbial communities from boreal shield lake in IISD Experimental Lakes Area, Ontario, Canada - Jun2016-L626-11m | ecosystem: Environmental > Aquatic > Freshwater >...
GCCGTAGATGTCGCAACCAGCAACCACGTGGTCACCTGCCTTGAGAAGCATCGTCGCGCAGTGCGTCGCAGCCATTCCCGACGAAAACGCAAGTGCACCCGCCGCTCCCTCAAGGTCCGCCAATGTTCGTTCGACGGCAGCGCGCGTGGGTGAACCGCTGCGAGAATAGTCGTATTGCCCCCAAACTCCAGCCCCTGGCTGCACAAAAGTGGTCGCAAGATGAATCGGGTTTACGACAGCGCCTGTGGATGGGTCCGGTTCGTTTCCAACATGGATCGCTCGCGTTCGGAACTTCATACTTCCAACGCCTGCTGGAGGTCCGCGATTAGGTCCTCCGTATCTTCGATCCCACACGACATGCGAATCATATTGTCGTAAATCCCAAACCGCAGACGATCTTCAGGCGAATAGTTAAAATAGCTCATTACTAACGGCTGCTCGATGAGGGACTCAACACCGCCCAGGCTCGGTGCAATTCTTGGAATTTTGCACGCGTCGATGACTGCGGCCGTTTGTTTCCAATCCGCATCTCGCACCAAGAAAGTGATGAGCCCCCCAAAGCCCTTCATGGTTTTTTTGGCGATGGAATGACTTGGATGCGACTTGAGGCCTGGATAGTAAACCCTTTCGATACGAGGATGACTCTCTAAGAACTCCGCTATCCGTTGTCCGTTTTGATTGTGTCGTTCCATTCTCAAAGCAAATGTCTTCAATCCGCGCTCAAGCAAGTACATGTTGTGCGGCGAGTTAATCCCTCCCAAAATTCCCCGAAGCTTGCGAACGTCTTCCAGCTTTTCCCTCGAGCCGCTAATGACACCCGCCAATAAATCATTGTGCCCCCCCATATATTTGGTCGCTGAGTGCCAGACATAGTCGACACCATATTCGATAGGCCGGACGTTGTAGGGGGTCGCCAAGGTTGCATCGATGAGTGTTTCCACTTGATGCGCTTTGCCAAGCGCGACGAACTGCTCTAAATCGATGACGGTCAAGTGTGGGTTCGTCGGGGATTCGCTAACAATCATCTTGGTACGGTCATTGATTGCGGCTTCCATCGCCGCGAAATCACCTGTCTTAACTTCGCGAGTGATCACGCCGAAACGAGCCATGTGCTTCGAGCAAAACTCGCGACTGCGATGATAGCATTGATCGAAGAAAACGATTTCGTCCCCCGAATTGAGTTTTGCCATAAGCAGTCCGACGAAGGCTGCCATCCCGCTCGAATAAAGGATCGCGTCTTCTGCCACATCCATGGCCGCCAGTTTTCTCTCGACAACTTTTTCATTCGGATTGCCATAGCGACCGTATTCTTCACGGTCTTGTTTCTCATGGATATAGTCCAGAATGCTCTGCGTTGACTCAAACGTAAAAGTGCTGCTGCAGCAAATGGAGTCCGTTATCGCATCGTTGGGTTTTTGCCTAGCTTCGCCGCCATGCACGCTGGTCGTGCTCATTCCAAGAGGCTTGCCATCGTAAAAGGTGGCCTTCAATTGGGATGGAGAAGAGTGGGATGGCTTATCCACGATGGTTGCGTTTTCCATAGGATGGTTGGTCGATTGAAAGAAGGAATCGTGACTCTTCAAAGACGCGACTTTGTAGCCAACCACATTAGAAACGATCTGTGCCGTGAGGGCAAAGTGTCGTGAGTGGCTATTTAGCAGTACTAGGCTGCAAGCGGCCGCAAATCCCTGAATCGTTTTTAAGTTTAGCCGCGCCCGACAAGTACTTCAAGGAGTTTTTCCAAGACTTTGGACCAGGAATCGATCCAAGATGTTAAAATACGAGACGCGAAGGTCCGATTTGTTTCGTTTTTCGCCACCCCCATGTCCATCCAATCATGGTTGTTTTCTACTCTCAGAGCCCCGTTGCATGAGCACCGCAATAGCAATTTTCGCGCGTTTCTTTTTGGTCGCAGGGGTCGCCTGCTTAGTCGAACTCCTTCCGCACAGTTCAGCCCAAGAAACCGATTCATCGAAACAAACTGAGCTGCTAGAAACACTCGTTGCAAAACTCTCCAGCGATAAATTCTCGGTCCGTGAGGATGCGACCGAACAGTTGGCATTGCGATTCGATGATTCGATGTTGCCGCAAATGGATGCGATTGCCAAAACGCTTACCGATCTGGAAGCCCGAGTTCGCTTGGCGGGAATCATCAGCAAAATTAGATACGAACGGCTTCAAAACCAAATTCGAAGCTTCGTCCGCTCACGCGACCCCAATGAGACTTTTGGCTTTGAAGGTTGGAAGAGCTTTTCCCATTATAGCGGCGAAAACCGCAGCTCAAAAATGCTCTTCCTCAAGTTGCTAGATCGCTATCCGGAATTGGTCGAAAAGGCTCTTGAATCCAAGCAAGCCGCAGTCGACCGAACGAAACTTATCGCTGCTCGACTCGGCGAAAACCGATCGCAACTGCGTTATTCGGAAATTGAGGATGGGCTAGCGTTGCTCTATTGCATCAATGCTTCGGAAGATCTTTACGATCTCCGTTTGGAGCGAATAAGCCTTTCCACTTTTATGGTCGCTCCATTTGGTCCTTTTCTCAGTGAACCACAATTTCGCACTCCGCTCGAAAGGTTGCTGTTTAATTGGGCAGTTAAAGTCACGGAAGAGAAACAAGGCTGCTTAGCGCTCTTTATGGAAAAGAATATGTCGCATGCTAGGGAGTTAGCTTTAGGAATTCTTGAATCAACCACTGCGGACGAAGATCCGGAAACATACTTGTTGGCCATGCATGCCCTGTATCGATTCGGTCAACGCGAGGATTTGCCTAAAGTTGAAAAGTGGCTGGATAACAAAGTCGTTTGTTTTGAGAGGGAAAACGTTGCGCGCGAGCGTTATACCATTGAATATCGCGACGTCGCGCTCTTGATCGCTTTTCGACTTGCAGGCGAAGACGCAAGCGATGACTTTCGGCAGCTTAGACTGCACGAGAATCAAGGCTTTCAGAACGAATCGATCCTAATACCGGCCATTGAGACTCAATTCCGAACCGATCGTATCGAAAAGTGGCGCAGCAAACGCAAGAATGAAAAACAAACCGATGCCTGAGGGCGTGTAAGTCGTCCGGTCCATCATTGTCCGGGTGTCGCCTTTTGCGTTTTAAAAGTGACAACGCCGAAAGCCTTTAACAACATAGCCTGGGCTGTGATGTTTAACCGTTTCGCGGTAACGAGGACGAAGCTTTCTGAAGACTATTTTTGAACCAACCGATCTCCTTCGCAATTCCTTGGCTTAGGCTGGTCTCAGAAATTGCGTCTGGCAATACGCTCCAGGCATACGTTTCCACTTCATAGTGCCCTGTAAACGATGGACGCTTGCCACTTGTGCCCGCGAGAATATCGATCAGTTTTTCGATTTCCGGTTGCGTTGAATCAAGCAAACCAAAGGACGTCAAGAAAATCGGCACATGGAAATGGACTCGCCACTGTCCAACTAGGTCTTCCACCGATTGCACCGTCGACAAAGCAACGCCAAGATCTTCGGATAATGTGATTCCTTGAGCAGCGTCGCGTCGGATCGTGGTTTGATGCAAATACCGATCTTCTGCGAAAGAACTCAACTGTTTCCAAGCCACAACGCGTTCCTCAAGTGATTTGGACTGCCAATCGATGCGGATCGCAGCCGACACTTGAACCTTTCCTATCCCAATTCCGTCACGTTCCAATTGGTTCAATTCGTGCACTTGGTCTTCGAACATGACTGCCGCATGGCAGATGTCATGACACAGCGTTAGATACTCCCGCGCCACATGCGATTGATGACTTGTCAAATTCGGCGCGGACAAATAACGATTGAAAAACGCACGAAACGAGGCGCTGTCGGTCAAAAAACAGCCGGGTTCTGGCTCGATCGCCAAAACGATCTTGCGGCCAGTGCGTTCAAAGAGTTGGTGTAGCTCCATCGCAATCTCCATCAAGTGAGCCGTGGCCCGAGCCAACTCATCGTCCGTCGGCGGCGGGACGCTCCAAGCGATAGGCAATGTTGAAATCGAACCGACTTCTCCTGCTGGCAGCAACGCGTCGAGAATGCGAATCAAACTCAGCGTGTAGTCACAGCGTTCTCGTTGCCACCAAGTGGGCTGATAAACGCGATGCTTTACGATTTGACTATGGAAATCCCCTTGTGGAAAACCGTTCAGGGTAAACGGAACGAGTTGGTACTCATCAAGCCGACTCCTGAGCAAATGCAAGTTCTCTGGAAGAATCGCCTGCTGCGCCGAAACATCCGAAAACCATAGCCCAACACCCATAGACGACTCCGGCGATACGAGTTGGCGTATCGGCAGACTGAAATGCAACAAATTGTCCAAAACGGCGGGAAGGTCTCGCCCGGCGTGAACATTCGTGCAATATCCGATTCGTAAAGGGAGTCGTTTGGCGTTGTTTTCTTGGTCAGTCATTTTGTAGAAGGATCGCGGGTATTGGGGCTGGGTTTTGGAGTGACGGTCAATTGCGGCTTGGCTTGACGCCTCGGTCAACTAGAATAGGTGTTTTGTAGTTAGAACTCGGAACGAACCACGACCCTTTTTATGCTTCGATATTGGACCGCTGGAGAATCGCACGGGAAAGCCCTTCTTGCTCTAATCGACGGATTTCCAGCAGGATTGACCATCGATCAGGATCTTATCAATCACGAACTGAGGCTCAGGCAAGGCGGCTACGGCCGAGGCGGTCGGCAAAAGCTGGAACAGGATACTGTCGAAATTCTTACCGGCGTTTGGCAGTCGAAAACGTTAGGTTCTCCGATCGCGCTTCAAGTTGCCAACAACGACTATAAATTGGAACGTCTCAAAGAACTGGAACGACCTCGGCCAGGGCACGCCGATCTGACGGGCGCGATCAAATACTTGGGATCCATTCGAGGAGTCCTTGAACGATCGAGCGCCCGTGAGACAGCCGCTCGAGTCGCCGCTGGAGCTTTGGCTCGACAGCTCCTGTCTCAATTCGGAATCGAAACGATTGGCTACGTGGTTGAACTAGGCGAAATGCCTATCGGAAGAGGCGATTCCTTGTCACTGACCGTGGACGTGGTTCGCAAGCTTCGCGAAACCAGCAGTATCTACTCCGTCGATCCAACTCGCGACAAAGAAGCCGAAGAGTACATCGATCGCATGGCAGATGAGGGGGATACTCTCGGCGGAATCATCGAGGTGCGCGTCGACGGACTTCCCTTTGGATTAGGGACCCATGCGCAGTGGGATCGCAAACTCGATGGAAAACTCGCTCAAGCGGTCATGGCCGTTCAAGCCATCAAGGGGGTTGAAATCGGAATGGGGTTCGAAGCCGCTCGCACTCGCGGTTCGAAAGTGCATGACCCAATTCTTTACGACGCCTCTCAAAGTCATTTGCCAAACCTTGGATATATTCGACCAAGCAACAATGCCGGCGGGCTCGAAGGCGGCATGACCAACGGACAACCACTGATCTTGCGAGCGGCAAAGAAACCGATCAGTACGCTTCGAAAACCGCTCGACTCGATTCGAATGGAAGACAAACAACCTCATCGCGCTAGCTATGAACGGAGCGACGTGTGTGCGATATCGGCAGCCGCTATCATCGTGGAGCACGTCGTTGCATTTGAACTTGCAAGCGCGCTCGTCGAAAAGTTCGGCGGGGATAGCTTGATCGAGATGAAGGCCCGTTACGAGTTGTTTCTCGAACTTGCGAGGAAGCATCCCGCCCCTGAGTAGGCACCCAGCCGGAAGCATGACTGGGAAATTGACCTCGACCTGAAAACGAAACTGGTATTAAACCATCCCTACCAGTATACGTACTGCAGGAATCGCTCGCGGTCTGCGGCGGGCAAGGCCTCGATATCAGATACGACGTATCGATTCTCCTCGGTGTCCATCAGCAGTTTGCCTCTCTCTCCGAAGTCGATCGCTTGGCTCTGCGTCCAACGCATCGAAAACACTTCGCGCCCCAAATCGGTAACCACATCGAATTCGAGAAAGCCAAGCCGAAGCTTGACCTGTGTTACCTTCTGAATCTTGCGTAAAAGGTAGCGGCGTCTCGTCATAGACGTCAATAACGATTGTTGCTCAGCAGACCACTCACTCAAGTTGGAAATCATCCCAATCTCTTCATCCTCGCCATGATCTTTCCAGCGACGAAGGCTCAGATAGCGATCCGGCTGCGTCGCGGGAAACGACGCAACGGCAAAGACACTATCCGCCACGCATTCTCCGTCGATCCAAACCTCGGTGCGATGCAGTTTTCCAAGTCGTAGCTCTGTGCGATGCGGTTCAAGCCAATGGATGGCCGCCGCGTTCTGCTTGGCTGCATCCGGCTCCGCATCACCCTCGTTGTTCTTTTCGGCCTGGTTCTTTTCGGCCTCGTTCTTTTCGGAGTTGTTCTTATCGGCATTGCCATCCACAGCATCGCTAGGCTTGGGGTTCTCGGCATTCCAGAGGAGTTTGTCCACGTTTGGATCTTTGGAAACTTGGGTTTGAATCCGAACGAGCCGAGCGTAGGTTCCATCCGCACCGAGAAGTTCTGCATGTGTACCGTGTTCGATCATTCGACCTCGATCGAAGACCAAGATGCGATCGGCATTGCGCAACGTCGATAGCCGGTGTGCGATTGCGATTGTGGTTCGACCTCGAACGAGAACTTCCAAGGCTTCTTGAATGCTACGTTCTGCTTCGGCGTCGATATTGCTGGTCGCTTCATCTAGGATCAGAACCTTCGGGTCATAGAGCAATGTACGAGCGATGGACAGACGTTGTTTTTCGCCTCCGGAGAGTCCTGCACCATGTTCGCCGAGGAGTGTCTCATACCCGAGGCTCTGTCGCAGGATAAAATCATGAGCGCCGGCAGCCTTGGCCGCCACGAGCGCTTGCTCGATGGTGCTCTGAGGGCGACCGTAGGACAAGTTCTTCCAAATGGTTCCGCGAAACAAAAAGGAATCTTGAAACACGATTCCTAAATTCTCTCGCAAGCTTTGCATAGAAAGGTTTCGCACGTCGATGCCATCGACCAAAACAGCACCTTCCTGAACATCGTAGAACCGGCCGAGCAAATTGACCATCGTCGATTTGCCTGATCCGCTCCGTCCAACAATCCCCACCATTTCGCCAGGTGCCACTTCAAACGAAACATCCTTGATCACCGGTTGGTTTCGATCATATCCAAACGTCACATGGTCGAAGCGAAGATGGCCGCGAGGATTGTCCCATTTCTTTGCGTGCGCAAGGTCTTGAACACCTAATGGCGTTTCCATCAACTCGAGTACCCGTTTGCTTCCCGACAAAAAGCTTGTCAGCCACGACGTGAAGTTCGATAGTGCGCCGAGAGGCGCATAGAACATGGCTAGGTAAGCGAGAAACGCGATCAATTCCCCCAAAGACATTTCTTTGCCAATGACATCACGTCCCCCCACATACCAGACGATGAGGCCTCCTAGACTAAATACGATCGACATCGAGGCAGAGTACCAAGCGTTGGTGTTCTCAACCCAGAGGCGCCATTGTCGCAAATGATCGCTCGTTTTCCGAAATCGTTCATACTCCCGATCCTCTTGAGCGAACGACTTTACCACTCGGATCCCTTGAAGCATGCCACCCAGGATCGACATTTGTCGGGAGGATGCGTCCCAGAGACGATAGTATCTCGGGTAGACCTTTTGCCAAAAGATCCATGACCCAATAAACACCAATGGAACCGGGATGAGCGTATACATCGCGAGCTTGGGGTTGAGCCACATAAGCATTGCTCCAACACCTACCAATTGAGCCGTCTGAAGCAGAAAGCCGCCGGTGAGCTGATGCATGAGACCGTGTAGTACCTCGCTATCATGCGCAACGCGGCTGATCATCGAACCGACCTGGTGGCGGTCGTAGTATGCGACAGCCATCCGTTGCAGTTTTTGAACCAACTCCAGTCGAAGAGTGCCGGTCAATTCGGTACCGATTCTCGTCGCGATTTGCCCTTTGATGACACTCACTACGGACATCAGGATGCGCGAAAAAGCCAAGGCTAGAACGACGATGAGCAATGCCGACTGAAACGGAACGCTCGATCCATTGCTTATCCCCTCGATGGTTTGGCCATTGAGTATGTGGTCGACCATGTATTGCTGCAGTTTCGGCGGTATCAGCTCGGCAACGACACCAACGATGGTCAAGAAGCAAAGGAAAATCGCACCGCGTTTATGTGGACGAAGCAGATGAAGAATATGGCGAAAGATTTGCCCTTTTTCCATGCATCTCGGGCACGACTCATCCACCGTTTGCAATCGGAGCTCACAGGCATTGCATCGAGGCGGATCGAACGGATCGCGAGTCAGTTCGATCGCAATGTCACGGAGCGCGGCATCCCGGTCGATAGGAAGTTCGATAGCCTCGTCGACAAGCTCGTTGGCGTCGGCCCCCTCGTCCGGTTTCGTTTCGACGACCTCTCGCATCCGCTCGAGCGCGCGTGCAACTTTGTGAAAACGGGTTGCCAAACGGTTGGAGAAACGCAGTAAGTCCGTCCAGACACTATCTGTTTTCACCTGCAGAATTCCGGAGCCTACCCCGGCAACGGTTCGAAAAGACTCGATCTGGCTCCAATGGAGTGTAGTCACAACGGACCCCGTATCATTTTCAACGAGACGGAGTCCATTTAGAGTGACTTGTAGTTCAAGCGATTGCTTTTCGCCTTCGAGTGAAAAGTCCGTTTCCACTTGGAAGAGTTGCGACTGGGCATTGTCGCGATGTTGGCTTGAGTTGGACGACAACGAGACAGGGGCAGTCAACGCGGTCATAGGATTTGGGGCATTCCTTTTGGTCAGATCTATAAGTACGTGAAACCATGCAAGTTGCGTTAGATGCAAAAGTCTGCGGTTTGTTCCCGGAATAGTTTATCGCATTGTTTTGCAATTGAGGCTCTGGACTCTCCTTTTTTGCCACATTTCCTTCGTGCACGTATCGTCCGTTTCAGGATCGTCCGTTTCAGGAAAACGCCGACAAAAAATGGGAGGCCGAGAAAGTGCGGAATGGCTTGGACTTAGGCTCTCCTTCGATGTCGATCGAAGCGTTATGTCTCGACAAATTCCTTTAGCTCATCCGCAGTGATCGACAACAACTCACTCCTGTTCGTCTGTTTGTTCTTGACGACATGCAAGTAGGTTCCCACGTAAGGCTCTGTTACTCTAGCCTTGGCGTCAAGCGGCGCGACGATGAGCAGTTGCAACCCAAATCTTGCGAACAGATCGAGCGCATATTCAGCGTGTGCATCGTCGCTTCGTGAAAACATCTCATCCACCATGACGAAGTGGAATCGGTCCCCTTGCTCGCCATCCGGATCGAGATCGTACTGATAAGCGATTGCAGCTACCAAAACCAAAAAGGCCAGCTTGCCTTTCTCGCCCCCCGATTGTCCTGTGCCGCCATCGTAATAGCTTCTCGCCTCGCCCGTGCTCTTGATGATCTCGCGAGCGGCGAAGTTGAACCAATTGCGAACGTCTACCACCTTCTCACGCCATCGCGTGTTGCCATCGTCTCTCAACTTCGACACGAACTTTTCAATCCGGACAAACGTTGCTTCGTTGGCTTCCGGAGTGCCATCCAAAGTGCCCGTCAAACAGCCAGCCAACTCGCGTCGAAAGTCTTGAATCTCGCGGTCTTGAACGTCGCTCGGCTCCAATCGCATGAAAGTCCCAGTTTTCCACTCAAGCAGTTTCAATGCGGAATTGAGCTGTTCGATCTTGTCTCGAATCTCTTGCCGCTCGTCTTCAAGTCCGCCGTGAAGCAGCCCGATTTCGTTGAGCACATTCTCATTTAATCGACGCTTAAACCGTTCTTCATGCTTGGGCAGATCATCCATCGAAATCCGTTCGAACAACGCCGCGAAACTCGATAGCGAATCGACATCCGCATCCAGGTCAATCTGTTCATCTGGAAATTTCTTAAGAAAACGTGTCATGGAACTGGTCACATCGCGAGCCATGGGGATGAGTCGCTCTTGCAATCGTTCGACTTGTTCGCGTTGCTGTCGCTCCGTCTCCGATGGCAGCGTACCGAGGTTGACGATCGTCAACGGCTCTTGGAGTGAGGATTGCAGTGATTCGAACTGCTCGCTTGCAATTTCAAGACTTCCATCGGCTTCCGCTTTGCGTATTTTATCGCGGGCTACATCCAGCAGTCGCATGCCATCGCGCAGCTCGCGCTCACGGGTCGTTCGCTGGGCGATTGCAGAATCGCGGTCCTGTTGGTGGCCCATCGCCTCGGCTCTTCGATCCGAGCAATGGGACTTAAGTTCGCGGATACGATCATCCGATTCCTCAAGTCGTTGTCGTTCTAGTCGCAGTTGGGACGCTTCGAACTCGTAGCGAAAATTGTCGATCGCATCGAAATCGTCGGTCTTGAGAGCTTGATCCAACGCCTCGATGGCGGCCGTGATGCGGTCGATCTCGGCATTGAGCATATTGGATCGCGAGTGCAATTGCTGCAAGTCCGAATCTCCATTCCGAATCGCCTCTGCCAAACTCAAGCGTTTTTGTCGATTGTCCCATCCGAGAACAAAATGCCTTCGGTCGTCAGGCATCGATCGATCGTCTTTCTCATGTCGTGCATTGCCCGACTTGGTATGTCGATTTCGAGTCATGGCTGCGGATTCGCATTTTTGAAATTCCTCAATCGATTCGCAGGCAACGTAGTCGAAACGTAGCTGGATCTCCAATCTCACCCAAGGCACCAACGGGTGGTCTGGGAACTCGATTTTCTTAATGAGTGTTTCTTTTTCTTGGATGGATTGGGCGGGTAAGCTGTCTTGCATTCTAGGTTTTGCTTTCGACCCAACTCGCAGATATACAAGCCGCTGCCCATGACCTCGACCATCCACAAGCCGCGTTCGATCGACATAGCCCGCCACGCGAGCATAAAAGTCAGTTGAAACGAGTAGGCTGCGAGCAAACGAATGAAGCACTTGTTCGACGGACGATTCCCATTCGCGTTCTTTGGGACTCACGGAAATCAGCTCTGCGGCAAAAGGCAAATCGCTTGGAGCAATCTTCAAGTCGCGGCACATTGCGTCGCGAACGGCGACAAAGGACTCGGGAAGGTTGCCTTTGCGTTTTTCGAGCGCTTCGGCTTCGCTGCGATCGTCTGCCAACTGTCGGGTTAAAGATCCTATTTCGAATTGCAGCGAGCCGTCTTGCGTTCGTTTTTGCTGGCGTTCGTCGAGCATCTTGGCACGGCGGGCATGACTCTCCCTCCGAACTTTGGCGAATTGCTCGGGCGACGTCACTTGGATGTTGAGACCGGCCAACTGCAATTGCGATTCCAACATTGCTCGGAATTTGGCTTTGCTTTTGGCGATCGAATCCGCTTGCTCGATCAAGCCTGGCAACTGCCGCAATCGGTCCCCACCCGCATGTTCGATCTCCAGTTCGAGTCTCGCAATTTCATTGCGTAATCGATCTTGAAGTTTCTCCAATCTCAAGATGTCTTCATTGAGATTTTGAATCTGTTGTTGCCATTGACTGCAAAGTGGCTCTAGCAGTTTGAGCGATTGGTCTGCAAAGAAGTATTGGATGGCACCTAGCAATTCCTTGGCAAGTTTCAATTCTTGGAGACGAGACTGATAACGCTCGCCGGCTTCGATGATTGGCCGCAAAAGTTCGTCTTGTTGACGAACGCGAACGAGCATGCGATGCGCCTCGCTCAGTTCGCCGAAGTGTGTGAGTAGTCGACCCACTCGCTCGTTCACAGGCTTGCGTTCAAGCATGTGCTGTCGGATGAACTCATCGAGCCGTTGCACATCTTTGACCGCGACGGTTTGATTGAAGATATCCATGGCTTTGGCTCGGAAGCCGGTCTTTTTTTGCAGCCATTGAAAGTACTCTTTGTAGCTACTGGTCGTCTTAAAGCCTCGGTCCTTTAGAGTCCGAGCAATCGACGCGCCCGTGCCGAGTTCGCCGAGATCGCGAACGATACCGCGTTCTGATTCGCAAAACGCATAGACTTTCTCGACTGCGTTTTCGTTGTTGAGATAGAGCACTTGGCAAACGGTAAAGACGCTGTTCTTTGCGGAGTTGGAAAAGCTTGCGAGCAATGCCGTGTAGTGCCCGCTGCCACTTCGCAGGTATTGAATTTGCGGGCGGCCTCCTTCGCCAACGGTTCGATCGTAAGCTCCGCGAATATACGTTTTCTCGTCCCGTTCGTTTTTCGAGGCCCCTGCGGCAACGTTGTAATTGCGAGTTTGCGGACGAACAAGCAGGGTCAACAAAGCATCGACCAACGTGGATTTGCCCGACCCATTTTCTCCGACGAGCAAGGTTGTTTGGCCGCGTGGTTGAACGGAGTAGACACCGCCATCGAAGGTGCCCCAGTTATAAACTTCGAGCTTGGCCAGCCGATAACCTGACAGAGGTGGTCGCTCTTCGATCTGTTGTGCATTACTCACGACTCCTCAGCCTCGCTGACATCCGTTGCGAGTTTGCCGACAGCAGATGCCAACGAGAGTCGCAACCGCTCAAGGTCCGAGAGCGGTAAGCGGGCTTTGATGATACGGCGAATTTCCCAAGATGGCGGCTCCTTTTCAAATTGCCGAACGAACTTAAGATCCTCCATTTTACGCAATGCCGCAGTCAATGTTCGGTTCAACCGCACCGAATCGGGTTGGTCGGGAAAAAATGCTTCCCAGAGTGCCAGCAAGTCGCTCTGGGCTATCACGCAGCGTTCATTGTGCACATCTTCTTCTTCGTATTGTCGCAATTCATCCCGTAGCAACACACATAATAGAGTTGCGTCGTAGCCCAACGGAGTTCGACGAAAAAGTCGTGGAATAGGTGGAAAGTCAGCGGGTATTTCCTCTTCGTCAAGCTGACGTAAGTATGCCATCGCGTCAGGTTCATCGACCACCAATAGCAACCCGAGCTTGCCAAAGTACTCTGTCAGTGGAGATACGTTCTCAAGCAATTGCTCCCATGTCTCGAGATTGTCATCGTGATAGACAACCCCTTGCAAAAGTCGAACAGCCACCGGGCTCCAATCTATTGGCGGTGGGATCGCGTTTTTCGGATCGGAGGGAAGATTATCCACGAGAGGTTTCAAAAGATTTTGGAGGAAGTGGAGAATCGAATCAACGCGGTTTGGTTGAAACGTCGCGACTGGAGGCTTTGGGCTGAAACACGATGCGAGGGATCGAGACTCGAAGTGGACAGCTACGTCCACGTGGCTGAGCGATGGTGATACGATCGACATGGTTTGGATCGATGGAATGCGAATCGTCGTGCGCAATCTGCAAGTAACCTAGCAGTTCCACGACACCACCTGTCAAAGGCCATTTGATGAGGAGATTTGGCAAAGGCTCTTCGTCCCCGTCGGTGGTCGCTTCTCGAATGTGGCTTCGGAGCTTTCGCAAATCAAGCCGCTGCATACGGGCAAATGCCGACGCCATGGCTTGAGCATGCTTCGGATCAATGACTTGTTCGGTCAACTGGAGTGCATCAAAGTCTTGCGGTTGCACCCAGAAGGTACGCGCCATAGGTGAACTGATTTCTGCTTCGGCATCGACCGACAATTGAATGGCTTGACACTCGGGCGCTCCCCCAAGCTTCATGGCTTGTTGCCGAATGTCGCGGAGCACGTTTGCCAATCGAATGCGATGGGCGGCTGCTCGGGCATCAAGCAGTCGCCGCAAGGTGGCGGACAATCGGGCCGTGGTTCGCATGACCTTTTCGGCTTCGGCTAACAGAGATGGCACCATGCGTCGGACCCTTGATAACGATTCATGCTGATCCGCGAGAGCTGCCAGATGTTGGATCTCTTCGATATTTTTGCGAAGGGCTGCTTGCTGCGTAGGCGAAAACAAGAACGAGACGAACGCAAAGAAGCTTATCCCCTCGTCCTGTTGCTTGAGCAGGTCCTCGGAGTCCAACGCATGACCGAGAATTTGCCCTCGTGAGTCGTTGCCAGAAGATTGCAGTTGTTGGACTTCGCGAGCGATCGACTGAAAACGCTCTTCAACAGCTCGAAAATCGGATTGAAGGGCCCGTAACAAATCGACTGCGTTTTGGAATCTCTCGCGAATTTGGGCAGGTCGATAGACTTGGACAGATTTCCCGGACTCGATCGCTTGGATTTCCTGGTCGATGGTCGCGCGTTGAGCTCGCAAGTAGTCAAGGCGACGATCCGGATCGGCCGACGCGCCTCGCACGATGTCCTCGAGGGTATCGATAACAAGTCTAAGTCGGCTTTCGGTACCTACGAGGTTCGATCCACGGGCGATGGCAGAGTCGACAAATTGAATCGCTTCTTCGGCGTACCTAGTAAGTTGAAACTGTGGTTCGATGGATGCCGCTTCGAGAAATCGTTGAAGCCAGCCGGCGTCGGCCCATTGAGTCAAGTAACGTTCCGGAGGGCCAGGCAGCAGGCTTGGCTCGGTGTCGTGTATCTCCTCTTGATAGCCAGTCAGCCGCGTTCGAAAGTCGGTCTGACCGATTGAGATCCGTTCGCCAGATTTAAATACGCGGTGCAGAAAATCGAGAATCAAAGGCGCGTTGTCGGAACGAAGCAATCTCGCAGTCGGAGATGCTTCGAAAAAGGTTCGAATACTATCGCGTCGCATGGACGTAGCAAAACGGCTTGTGGACATGGAAAACCAGATTAGTTGAGAATGACTCAACTTAAACATGTCCGCGACACGTTTGGTCCTGGAATCAGAAAATTTTCTTGATTTCGCGATGTCTTTCGACGAATGCTGTTCGCCGAGTTATTTCTTCTTGGCAGCCTTCTTGGTGGCTTTCTTGGCCGCCTTCTTTGGAGCAGCCTTGGCTGCGGCACTCTTCTTGACCGCCTTCTTTTCGGTTGGCTTAGCAGCCACTGCACTTGGCTTTGCCACCTTTTTGGAAGTCTTGCCGCCGAAGATTCCTTCCCAGCCAGAGGAATATTTCTCGTTGGTACCAACTCGCGTAATTGTCACTAAATCACCTTTGAACAAAAACTGAAACTTCAATCAGACATTGGGGAGACGATCCATCGCATTTCGGATCCTTCGTTCCCTATCAACGCTATTAAGTTAGCTGATGTTCGTTTGTCTGGTCAATACGTTTTCTGATTTCAGGTCGCATTCGAGATCGATTTGATGCGAGATTCTTCCATATCGATCTCCCGTTCCAGTTTTTGAACCAGGGCCTCTTCGATAATTGATTCGCGATGCAGCTCGTGCAAGCGATGACGCTGAGCCGTTATTACACCCGTAAATGCCTTATGACAAACCGAGGACTGGAGTCCTAGAACAGATTCATCGTCCAAATTGAGTCGCATCAACCACGTGTCGGCGTGGCCACGGAAATGCATTCGCAGGAAGTCTATTTCCGCCGCTTGGACACCTTGCGACTGTCTTGAATCCAAGTACAGGTTTGCAGTTGCCAGCAACGCTAATCTCGCATCCATCTCTTGTTCGACTTCGGAGCGACCGCCTCCGCTGAGTCCTAGCTTTCGAACAAGCCACGGCAGCGACATGCCCTGTACGACCAAAGTTCCAAGGATTACTGCAAAAACAACGTAGAGGATCAAGTTGCGAAATGGGAAATCGGCTGGCAAAGCAAGCGCAGCCGCGAGCGAAACCACGCCACGCATCCCGGTCCAGCCAATCAGCATCAGATATTTGATCGGAGGAAATGGGTCTGCTTTTCGGAGACTAGGGGATAACAACCTCGGAATCCAAGCCGACGGAAAGATCCAAATCATCCGAACGGCGATAGTCACAATCAAAACGACGATGGCACCAAAAGTGTTCCAAAGGAGTTGCTCCTCGGTCGATATGATCGAGACAACTTCCCTCAATTGCAAACCGATGAAGATAAACGTTAACCCGGTCAAGACAAAAACAATGCACTCCCAAACTGCGGTCGCGTGTAACCGGGTCGCAGCCGAAAAGAGTTGTGAAGCTCGTTGCCGAACCATCAAGCCAGCGCACACGACCGCCAAGACGCCAGACAATTGAGCTGCTTCGCAGAGTAGGTAGGCAGCAAATGGAGTCAGCAGCGTAACGACCGTCTCGGTCACTGGATCGTCGAGTCGTTTGTGAATGGCAGTTACCCCCCAACCTACCAAAATGCCGATCAATACACCTCCGACGGCCGCCACCACAAACTGCAGAGCCGCATTCGAAAATGAAAAATTCTGGCCTGCTGCGACAGCGATAGCAACACGATATGCAACGAGTCCGGCAGCGTCATTGAGGAGACTTTCACCCTCAAGAATCACCACAATCCGACGTGGGACCCGCAAACGCTGCGTCACCGCGGAGGCCGCGATCGCGTCTGGCGGAGAAATGATCGCTCCTAACGCGAACGCTGCCGCCCAAGGCATCCCTGGGAACCAAGCGTGCGCCACCCAACCTACAACGAGTGTCGTAACAAGCACTAAACCGATAGCAAGCATGGCGATCGGTCTCAAATTCTTGCGAAAATCATGGAACGGAGTTTGCCAAGCGGCCGCATAGAGCAACGGAGGCAGAAAAATGAGAAACACAACCTCAGGTGTCAACTGCACGTTCGGAAGTCCCGGAATCAAGGCGATTGCAACCCCAACCAAGACCATGACGGTTGGGTAAGGAATTGACCAATTACGAGTCAAGAAAGCGAGCAACGTTACGATGCACAATAGGACAAGAACGGTGGAAACTTCATGCATACGATAAAACGGACGTTCCTGTTATAAAAATGGTGTGCTCTGAGACGAGCGCGCTGTTCCGCTAAAAAATGAGTGCCATTGGGCGGATGGTTACGGCAATGAATATAGTGCCCTGTGTGGTCCCTGTCTTGTGCTAAGCTATGCTCATCACCGTTTGGTTTTCTTACCAGCATTTTAAACACGGCCTTCTGCTATGCCCCTCCAATTAGGCGATGCCGCTCCGACCCTCTCGCTTCCCAATTACACAGGGGCGAGCGTCGAGATTTCGTCGTTATGGCGAGAGCGTCCACTTGTCCTGGTCTTCGTTAGACACGCAGGCTGCCCTCTTTGCCGAGCGCATTCCGCTGAATTACGCGATGAACGTGAGCAATTTGAGGCCGCCGGAGCAAACGTGGCACTGGTTGCGATGGGAAATCCATCTCAGGTCTCCCAATTTCGAGAGTTCAATCACTTACCCTTTGAGTGCCTGGCGGACGAGAAGCAGATCGCTTACAAAGCCTACGGTATTCCTCGCGGGAACATGTCGCAGATAGCTGGCCCCAGTGTTTGGATAGCCGGCTTTCAGTCTATTTGGAAGCATGGCGCTGGAGCGATTATTGGCGACAAGTACCAGCTACCAGGCACGGTCATCGTCGACACCGCTGGTAAGGTTCGATTTGTCTACCACGGACGCGATTCTTCTGATTGGCCGACGAACGAGACGTTGTTGAACGCATTAGCTGCTATGAAGAATGCAAACGGCGTTGGAGTGTAGCCCCCCCCCTGAGTCTGTTCTCCTCCTCGCCCTGGTACTCCGGGGAGAGGGGGTCGGGGGG
>Ga0194045_1000248_pt1 | contig 17436 bp, 3 predicted proteins | sample JunL6211m_MetaG_FD_161686 | JGI IMG/M metagenome (GOLD analysis project Ga0194045, IMG submission 161686) | Anoxic zone freshwater microbial communities from boreal shield lake in IISD Experimental Lakes Area, Ontario, Canada - Jun2016-L626-11m | ecosystem: Environmental > Aquatic > Freshwater >...
TTCTGAAATAGGGGCATATTTTTTCGCCTGCTTGATGGCATTAATAGCTTTTTCAAATTCTCCATTGGTTGCATGGGCCGCAGCTAATGTATCCCAAGCGCTCCAGGAGTTTGTTTTCAACTGAGTAAGGGTTTTTTCAGCCCATGCAACAGCCTTCTCGCCATTGCGCAAATAAGGTTTGTCACTACGAGCCGCCAAATGCCAAGCCATATTATTTGCAGACCAGAAAAAGAATGGGTCTAGTTCGAATGCTTCTGCGTAGGCAGCTTCTTTTTTCTTAGTCTTTGAGTATGAAACAGCTTGATTGTAAAGGCTTATTGCTTTGGAAGGATTGTACATTTCCAAATTCTCAGAAACTTGGGCACGAATTACAAACCAGTCTGTTTTACTTGGATCAGATTCTGCGGGATATTTTGTTATCACGGATTCCAATGCCGCGAGGAACTTTTTCATGCCTTCCTCATCTGTTTGTTCCCAATCGCCATTGGCATCATCCGGGATGAATTCACCTAGATGAATTTTGGTAATATGCTGGATGATCACTTTTTCCATGTAATTGAATGAGCATGAAACCAACCTGACACCCAAGGAAAACGCTTCTAATGATGCATTCCAATCGTTGTTCAGGCGATGGTATTGCGAGGCAAGGAAGTGGTAATAGGGGTTGAATATGCCTGTCTTTAATCCGAGCTTTACTTTAAGGGCTTCAAGTTTCTTGAAGATGAATTGCAGGCTGCCTGGGGACTCATCGTAGTTCATTATTGCAAGCATGCAGTCTAAGATGCTTACCCAAGGAGATGTTGGGTCAAGTTCGAACAATTGCTTGTGAATGGTTGGGTATTCCTCTTTGATTTCGGTATCCAAGGTTGCAAGAGTCGTGGTTGCAGTGGGCATGTTTTCATCTTCGAGCGGTGCTCCAAAAATCAATAGTACTTCTGCCTTATCAAAGAACTCCTTGATCAATGCCCCTGCTTGTGCCATCCTGGGCCAGTCTTCAAAATTGGAATTTAATACCCGAAGTTTCAAGGTTCGATCATCTAGCAGGGAAAAGAAATTTTCCCTGTTGAGCATATCTAAGTATTTGGTTGCATCTGGCGTCCCCAGAGTTGCCGTTGCCAAATCTTGATAATACTTATCAATGGAAGCCCCAATGCGCATTGCAGTTGGGAAATCGGGATTCAAGTTGGCCCCGCCTTCACTGGTGTTTTTAAGCGCAATCCAAAGTCTGCCTATCAGGTATTTTTCAACCCATTCCCGCATTTGAGGGTAGACCCGCAATGCAACATTGGAATATTCCAGCAATTCGTTCTTGGTTTCAGCAGGTAGTTTGTCGATTTCTACTGCGGTAATGTCGTTCCTGCCTAGCAGGGTTGCAATCTCTTTCAACACCTTGTTTGTGGTGTTTAAAGGCATGGGCCTGCCGGAACCAGCAACATTCTTGATTAAAATCTGCTGAAGATCCTTCCTTCGCATGGTATCAGCTTCGTTTTTTTGGGTTGAAGCAACCATAATATGCCGCTGCAAGATATCGAGTATGCACATTCCTGAATCATCCTGATCCAGAGGATTTGCGCCTTTAGCCAAGGCAAGGGTTGCGTTTTCAAGGTTCCATACGCCCCTTGAAAAGTTTGCCAGATGCTCTGCATCAAAGTTGTCATCGTCCGGATAGGGAATATTTTCTTTAAGGTAGAGCATCTCAAAAATGCTGAAGTAAAATTCTGGGCTATATTCGCACAAGCGATAACCCCGGTTTAACCATAGGGCATCAACCCGCGGATCAACCCCAAGTATTTGTCTAATATTGGGGACAAATCCCGATTTAATCACGCCCAGTATGTTATCAATCGAGATGATTTCATTTTCGGCAGGGGCTTGAAAAAACAGTTCCATTGCTGCGTCTCTTCGCATCCTGTACAGGACTGCGTAAGCGATAGGGTCTTCGCCTGCTTTCCATGGTTTGTTCAGGTCGATTAGAATCTGGAAGGAATCAGGTGTCTTCATTTCTGTGAGTTGACAATAAATCTCCAAGATTTTTCTGAAAGCCGCACCTTTTTGGGTATCCACTTTTTTAAGTAGAACATCTGTATCAGTGAGAATGGCATCAGCGTCTAGGGTAAGTTTAAGCATTGCCTGGTGATTCGCTTCTTCCTTGGACTCATCTTCTTGGCTTTCTTCCAAAAGGGTTTCTGCATTTTGCACTAGGCAGGCTAGTCGAACGCAAGCTTGGAAAATTGCTGCAAGGGTTCCAATAGGCCCAGGCAGGATGGTTTCGATTTCCTTAGCAATTCGCACATCAGGAAATTTCTTGAGCAATGAATTTCGCACAAACGAAACCAATGGGTTATCTGATCTACCTACTGCAAGGTGGTTGAAAACTTCCTCCCTTTCCTTGAAATCCAAAGAGCTGCCTTTGAGTTCCTGATCTTCAAACTCAATTACTAACTTCACGAGGAAGGCGTGGAACTCCAAGGTATCAAAGGACAAATCCTTCAGCCCAAATCTTTCAATCAAGGGCTTTTTGATCGTTTCGGGGAAGGTTGCATAATCAACCAGTTGGGCATCAAGGCTTTCTTTTTCAGGGATGTAAATCACATGGTTGGAATATTCAGTTAAGCTGTTGGTTGTTACAAAATACTCAGCATTTTGCGTGGAATACCAATGATGGCCATATAACCCTATGCCATCACTTGTAAGAGTGAATACCCTGTTTTCCCGAAGTGCACGGAAATATCCTTCGGGGTAGTTGGGGTTAAAGTCGTCTGCGGGTATTTCAACTCTTGCTATGTTGCCTGCAACCGCAAGTAATTTTTCGAGAGAAATTGCAAACAGACAAACATCGGGATCAACCCTGTTGCTTAAAAGATAGCCGGGCGCAAGCTCGCCTCGGGCAAAAGGCCGGGTTTCAGAAATTTGAAAACCAGCTTTCCAAATGCGGTGATTCAAGTCGCGCAGGTTTTGTACAAGCTGTGCATCCGCACCCAGCATCGCCTGAATCAACGCCAGGCGGTTCTCCTGAAATTCCTTTTCCTTTGCTTCATCTCGAAGGCTGACAAATGGCTTTTCAAGGATCGGATCTTCATTAACTTCCTGTTCTACATTATCTTCCCCGTCTTCGTTGTTATCCGAGGTTGAATCATCATCGTCATTTTTATCGTCGTCGTTGTCGTCTTCATCACCCATTCCTATGCCCGAAAAAATTCCGTTTATGTTAACGCTTGGAAGAAGAACGAGGCCGGGGAAAATATCAGCGTTGACTCGGTACTTTTCAAGAAGGGTAATCAAATTGGCGTGAGTTTCATTTTCTGGATCAAGGTTTTCTTTGGCTAAATCAAAAGAATTTTGGGCAAAGTGTGTAATTTCATAAGGGTTTGCACCATAAGCCAATAACAGATCGACTATCTCAATGTTTGGTTCATTCATCAATGATGTTGCGAGAGGTACATAATTGTTACCCGCTGTTACTCTTCCCACGGGATTTAATCCCCTTTGTAAATACGCTCTCAACAGGTCAGTTTTACCTTCTTTAATAATGGTCACCAAACGGCCAATGATTGCGTCGTCATATTCCAACAAACCGAGTGAAAGTAGTTCTGGGAATGCCAACTCATTTTCCTCGTCACTCCCTTCGTCCAGAATCAAATCACAATATCGTTCAGCGATAATTTCAATTAAATAAGAGAAAAGATCCCAATCCTTGGGCCGAATGAATTCCTTGAAGTTTCTCAAGTATGCCAGATCAGGTTTGTTATTATTCAATAGGATTTGATGGTAATGTTTGATTAGATCGCCAAGTGCAGCGCAGCGTGGTCCAAAAGATTCAAAGTCACGGGTTTTAAGCGTATTATCCCATTCTTTGATTTTATCATCGTCCCTTTCTGTGTAAAAAATATCTACCCGCCAAGTCAGTAATTCCCAAAGGAGTATCCCCTTTTGGTCTATCCCATTGTTTTTTGCTTTGAGAAATAATTCGTTATTTTCGTTGGAGCTTGGATCCGCAAAATATTTTAACAACATTAGGAACGGCTTAGTTTCGGCTTGCGGACTTTCTAGGATTCCAGCAATAAATAAATCTTGCACTTCTCGAAATTCGGAGTAATTCCTTTTGAGGAAAAGGTCTCTTCTAAGGCAAATGTATATTCCTGCTACTCGATTTGCGTCATCGTCTGAAAACTCTTTTTCGTCGACCCCATACTTTGCCCAAGAAAGGTCCTGTAGTTCCTGCGGAATTATAAATGTAGCATGAATTTCAGGAAGAGTACCAGATTCGAGTTCTTCCATGGAACCGACCATTATGGTATTCCATGGCACGGGAATAGGATTCGTGGTTATATATCTGGAATCAATATCTACAATTTGGTCGCCTGAAACTACAAAACCATTGTCAGACAGGGATAGAATTCTGTTTTCGGCAGCGGCTCGTGCCCAGCCTTTTGGCCTTTTTCCTATCGAGAAACTTGCACCACCATAGATTGGGCCAACTACCTTTAGAATATCAGCGAATGGGATTGCCAACGGGGCGTCATCAAATGCAAGTTGGCGAGAATAAACCTGGTGATTCCCTTGTTGAGATATCGTACCCTGCTCGGCCGCTTTTAAATCTGCATGACAGGTGTAAAAAGATGCCCCTTTTTGGCGCAGCTCGATTATCTTCAGAATATCACCTGCCTTGCATGCTTCTTTAAGCATCCGGCCGGGAGAATCTGAATTATCTGATGAATTTTCCTCCTCCTCTGAGGAACTTGGATCATATTCTTCATAATTGGAGACAAAGGATTCCATACCTGCGCCGGATGGCGTGTATTCAGGTTCGTGCTTAATCATTTCCTTCAAAAGATTTTTTATTGTTGCAACTATGGAAGGTGCATTGCTATCTGAAAGATCCTGCATCAGGAAAAAAATCGCAAGTTTGCTATTTATGTTTGACTGATTGAAATCTAGATAATTTCCACAAAGCATCCTTTCTGCTTCAGCAATGGATTCAGGATCAAGACAAGGTGTTAATGAAGCTTTTTCATTCGCCAATATTAAGGCTAACTCGCAATGAGTTACCTCGGTTAGATCCAAATGAACTGAAAAAACTGCTGCATTTGACGTGTCATGAGCATCGTAATTTTCAAAATAATAATCATGATCATCATCATCATGATCATTATCATTATCATTATCATTATCATCATTATTGTCATATTCATCTTCATCTTCATCTGTGGTGAAACGATTGAAATGATTGATTTTCAATTGTCTGACTTTTTCAAGAGCTTTTTCCAGCAAGGTCTTTGATTCGTAAACAAGATTTGCATACTGTTCGGGTAATTCCAATTCCCCTCGGTATTTGGCTAACCATTTTGCCCCTTCGGGTGATAGTACCTCGAGGTTTTCAAATTCCAATTTTCTTCCTTGGAAATTAGAAAGGATCTGCGCAGTCTCATCCGATAACTCAAGGATGCCATTCAGAGATAGATCACCACGAAAGTTAACAAATTCCCGGGCTACTTCCAAGGGCAGGCTCTTGATACCTTCAAGTTCAAGAGTTTTTGTGCTGCTTGCCATGCCCTTTGCTGCCTCGGTTGTTATCTCAATAATACTATCGTTATTACCTTCATCGTCAGCAATCCATTTGCCAAGTGCTGCGGAACTAACTGAGCAAAGCCCTTTAAGTTCATCAATTACCTTCCAGTTTCGCCCGGGAAGGTTTAAACGGGTGGCCCAAGCATCCTGAGCTTTTTCAGAAAGATTGATGACCCCTGATGAGTCAACCTTGGATGAATGCTGTGCCAAATCCAACGCAGCCTGATCAGAAAGAAATTTTAAGCCCTTAAGACTGAGTTCGCCCTGATGGTTTTTAAATTCTCTCGCCACATCGGTTCCAAGGTTTTCTAATCCATCGAGAATTAATTCCCCCTTGAAATTGGAAAGGCATGCTGCAACCTGTTGCGAAAGAACAGTCAAACCATTTAATTCCAGAGATTTTGCAGACTTGGAAAGTAATTGCGCAACTACTGGCGAAAGAGTTTTTAATCCATTCAAGCTTAGACCGCCTAGGTTCTGGCTTAGGGCTTCCGCAAGGGGTTCAGCAAGCGATTCAATTGCAGGAAAATCAAGTCTACCTTTTCCACTACTAAGAATTTTTGCGACATCTAAAGGAAGATCCTTAACAGAACTGAAAATTTTAGATTCTGGGTAAAGGGCTAGTCCGTTCGCCTCTTCAAGGGAGAATGTTTCTTTTTTGCAAATACCCTTAACATTTTTTTTTATCTGTTTGCCTCGGCTTTTTATTGCATCATTAAGCTCATTGATTAAATCATAATTAATTGATTTTAATGCTAGCCATTGCAATGCTGCATCAGACTGAAATTTTATTTCATCTTTTAGCCTTAATTCATGGTCATGATTTTCATAAAAGACTTTGGCAACTTCCTCAGAAATTTCCAAAAGATCAAGTTCAAGGGTTTCCCCTCGATGCAATGCAAGGGCGCTAGCTGTTTCTTCATCAATGACCTTGATGCCAAGGGATAAATGATTACCTTTGTGATTGGCCAGTTCTTTTGCATCTTCAAAAGAAATAGATTTCAAGCTTCCAAGACTGAGGTCTCCTTTGCAGTTGGCAAGACCCGTGATCACTCCAGGCGAAACAAATTTTAATCCCAATGAAAGATTCGATTTATAGCGACCTAAAATTTCGGCCACCTCAGGAGTAATTGTTTTTAAACCATTTAATAAAAATCCGCCTTTAACCGCTAATAAACTGGTGGCAATTTCAGGGGTTAAAAACCGCAGTTCATGTAGGTGCAAAATACCACGAAACTTTCCAAATGCTTTGGCTGCATCACTCGATAAGATTTCAATATTTCCAAAACTAAGTATGTTTCCATAAGGCGCTAATTTTTCAGCAAGCCTTGCATGTTCCAGCCTTATTAGACCATTCATCGATAAACTGCCAGGATGATTCGTAAGAATATCTGCAACTTCATCACTTACATCGGCAAGTTCATTCAGTGATAGGGAACCATCGTGAGTTGTAAGGATCGAGGCGACTACGGGGTTAAGGGTAACCAAATAATCAAGCTCTATTTTCTGGCCTTTAAATTTTTCCACCAATGCTCTTGCAGATGCTTCATCAAGAAGCAGAATCTTTGCAGGTTTTGCTTCCTTTGTATTGTCATTTGTGTCGTAACCAGAATCGGATCCGGAACTTGAGTCATCATCGTATTCAGAATCGGAGTCTGAACTTGAGTTATCATCATTGTTGTATTCGGAATCGGAGTCTGAATCACCGTAGCCATTATTTTGGTTATCTTCGTCTTCATCTTCGTCTTCGTCTTCGTCTTCGTCTTCATCTTCGTCTTCATCTTCGTCTTCATCTTCGTCTTCATCTTCGTCTTCATCTTCGTCTTCATCTTCGTCTTCATCTTCGTCTTCGTCTTCATCTTCGTCTTCATCTTCGTCTTCATCTTCGTCTTCATCTTCGTCTTCATCTTCGTCTTCATCTTCGCTCAAAACTTCCTCGTGATCAGAATCAGAATCAGAATCATGATTTATTTCTTCTTCGTGATCTGAGTTAGAACTTGAATCATCTTCATCTTCATCTTCATCTTCGTCTTCATCTTCGTCTTCGTCTTCATCTTCGTCTTCATCTTCGTCTTCGTCTTCATCTTCGTCTTCGCTTAAAACTGCCTCGTGATCAGAATCAGAGCTGGAATCATCATCATCATCATCATCACTTATGTCTTCCTCTTGATCTGAATCATCATCATCGTTGTATTCTGAATCCGAGTCCGAACTTGAATCGTCGTTATCGTCGATTAAATCTTCTTCCTCTTCGGCATCTGAACTATTTCCCGATATTTTCTCAGCTAGAATTTTTCGGACTTCAGCAGATAGATTCTCAGGGCTTAGTAAAAGATCACCTTTAACTTTAGTAAGAGCACTTGCGCCTTTTGCTGAAATTTTTCTCAACCCCAATAGATCAATGTTTCCTCGATGCCTAGACAGATGTTCTGCGGCATTATCGGAAAGGGTTGTAAAATTATTTATGAACAAATCGCCTTGATGATGTGAAAGCGCTTCTGCAATTTCATCAGTCATTTTTTCTAAACTACCCAGTTGCAAGGGTCCCTTGTGTTTGGCTAAAGCCTTGACAACGGGCAACGGCAATATTTCAAGCCGAAGAAAGTGTATGCCGCCAGAAAAAGTTGCTAGAATTTCGGCTGCTTTTACTGATAAATGTTCAAGATCAGTAAAATACAATTCATCGTCATCTTTTTCAACTACCCTCCGAGCCAAAGCCAAATCTTCAGTAGAATCTGTTAATTTTTTCAAATCTTGATGGATGATTTTCCCATCCTCTTCTGCGTCAACTTCTGCATCGTGATCTGAGTCGGAACTGGAATTGTCATCATCATCGTCACCATTTAAAACTTGCTCGTGATCTGAATCGTCGTCGTTGTTGTATTCGGAATCAGAGTCCGAACTTGAATCAGAATCACCGTAGCCACTATCTTGGTTGTCGTTATCTTCCTGTTCATCTAGATATTCCTTTGCCTCAGACCAGCCTCCCTCTGCTGCCAAGCGAATCCACTTAATTCCTTTCAATTTGTTTTCCGGAACACCTGTGCCAGTTAGGTAGCAACAACCAAGTTCATTTTGTCCTCTTGCATGCCCCTGATCGGCAGCCATGCGAAACCATTTAACCGCTTTTCCCTCATCTTCTTCAACTCCTAACCCGTCTCTATAGCTAATGCCAAGATAGCACTGCGCATCCGCATCTCCCTGCTCGGCAGCTTTGTGATACCATTTGACCGCTTCTTTCTCGTCTTTTTTCACTCCATCCCCGTTGTAATAGAATGTACCAAGATTGAACTGGGAAATCGCATGGCCCTGCCCGGCAGCAATGTGGTACCATTTAAAAGCTTCTTTTTTGTCTTCTTTGACGCCATTCCCTTTGTCATAGCATAACCCAAGGTTAAACTGGCCAGGTGCATAACCCTGATCGGCAGCCATGCGGTACCATTTGACAGCTTCTTTCTTGTCCTCCTTCACTCCTTGACCGTTGGCATAGCAATAGGCAAGATTACATTGTGCTTTGGAAAATCCCTGTTCAGCAGCCATGCGGTACCATTTGACAGCTTCTTTCTTGTCTTCTTTCACACCCTCCCCGTTGGCATAACAAACCCCAAGATTATTCTGAGCCCTTGCAAATCCCTGATCGGCAGCCTTACGGTACCATTTAAATGCTTCGCTATAATTTTGTTTAATACCATGCCCAAAATCTAAACATAAACCAAAAAGAACCTGGCCTCGTGGGTCATTCAACTCTGCAGCCTTCTGCCAAGATGTTATTCGTTTGCAATTACTTTTTATCCATTCGTCACTATCTTTACTTGCTTCTAAAGCTTTAAAATCGCCTTGGATGATTGCAGCAAGCGCGGAGTCCATCCCACCGGTATTTTGCACTGGTTTAGGGGCAGAGATTTTCCCGTGCAGTTCTTCCCCAAGTTTTTTAAGGTAGATCACTTCTTTTTGATCCACGCCATCTGCCAACAATAAGGCCTTGGCTCCTATAAGAAGTGTTTCTCGAAGTGTATTAAGTGCGGTGGAATCACCGGTTTTTTTGGCAATATTTTGGCAAACGGCAATTCCCGACCACTTGGTTGAGGTATGGAGGTGACCAAACGAACCAGTGTCCCGTTGGTACATCTTTAAGAATGGAATAATTTCCGCATCCTTTAATGATGCAAATGGGGCATACTGGCTACGAACCTTAGCATAACTTGCTGCTGCTTTCGCCAAGAAGCTTTTTGAAACTTCCACTTCCTTGGCTGTAATTTTTCCATCTGCAAGAAGGGTGTCAAACACAATTCTTAAGCTATCGGAATAGACAGCCAAAGTGAGCAAAGTTTTTCCTGTACCACTTTTTGCAAAGCGCACAAGAGATGCCCCCAGCAATTCATCCCGTGTGTTTTCATTCAAATGAATTGCTGCACTATTTATTGCTTTTTGAATACCAGGCTCAAGAAGGGATTCGATTGTATTGCTCATTTGTGTATTCACCTGAAAAGTATGTCTTTGCTTAAAAACTGTAAAACTTTTTTAATCTTCGGCACCCTTTAACATCAGGGCTGTTCCGGTTTTTTTATAAAGCTATCGCTTAATCAGCATAAAAACTGTGCCGGCCAGATAGTTGCCAAAATGATCTTCCATACCAACTCTTGGGGCAGACCGGCGAATCTTTCGTCGTTAATGACCGTAAGAATATCGATGACATTAATTGCAAAGGATGTTTGGGCATAATCTGCTCTTTAGTAAGGTGGAAAAACCCTTATATTATTAAGCGGAATAGAAACAGCTTGTTGGTCAAAAATATTTTTATATTTCAGAATACTTGAAGTTAAGTTGTTTTTAATCCTTAATTAATTCAGTGTCATTATTATCCTATTCAGGCAATCAATTCAAAAGATTTTTTTGATTTTTACCTTTGAATAATAAGTTTTGTTCTAATTATGCATGCGACATGATTTTTTGTTTTACTACCCATCAAATTGTATAAATATTTGTATTTCTCATTAAAGAATTAGCCCTCTTGTGCGAATAGATAAGTAGAAGTTTGTTAATAACTACCTTTTCTGGAGTAGAACCATGATTCGACAGGATTTTTTTGGCTGTGTTAATAATGTTGAGGGATCCTTGGTAATGATTTCCACGAAAGCCTTGAACAAATTGCTGGAATCCAAGGATTTTGAACGGAAGGATGGGACGGATGAAGCGGAAACTTTTGTTAAAAAAATTATAGATGCTGGTGGCGACATCATTGACTTAGATTTTTATAGCGGAAGCCAGAATTTTAAAGTCATTAAAAAGTTCACGGTTAACAACGAGGGGTTTAACCAAACGATTCTTGAAGTTCACCCTAGTAAATTAGATATGACTAGGTTTTTAATGAAAGGTGAACTGACTAGGTGTGAGTTTTTCAAAAAAAGAATCAAGGAACTAGGTTTATCCACCGCTGATATTTTAGAAAAAGGATTCGATTTCAGAGACGAAATCATGAACGAATACAAAGAAATAGTTCAAAGTTAATGGTTATTAAGGAATACCAATCAGAAGAATAGCCACGGAGGCAGATTGTGCGGTAAGGCGTGTGCCATTCTTTCTTCATGCATGGCTCTGTTTGATTGCAAGCCCCGTGGCAAATTTTCTGTTTTGTTGAACTCATGAAGATTTAAAGTATTTGTAAAATTATTTGGCCAAGTTTGGTTGCTGGTTCCGCTAACATAATCAGTAGTTATTTGTTATCTTTATTTCGTAATGTCATCTCTAGAATTTTTGTAATTTTTCTTGGTTATTTTATATTGAGAGTTTTAATAACTAGGTAAAATTCCTCTCATTGGATTAAAGAGAAAAAGTTTTTTCGTGTTTTACCCTATGTTTAGAATTAACGCATAGGAAGGGCTTAACATCGCTTTGTGAATATTGAAATATAGATTCACTTTTAGGAATACAACCATGAGTAATTTAATCGAATCCCTTCTGGATCCTGGTATTCAAAAAGCAATAAATAGTGCCGCCATTCATTTGAATGAAAAGACACGGGATGAATTGCTGGGGCCTTCGTTAGCATCTTTCGTCAAAAATGGTAACGGAGCACCTTTGGTTCTCATGGCCTTTTATGCCGATGGATTAAGAGTTGTTTTTGATGCATTGCTTGCGGATGGAAAAATCACGGCCAAGGAAGTGGAAGTTTCGAAAAGTTTCCTAGCGAAAGTGGCAGCAAGTTTTGCCAAAGTTCGTAAACAGTATAAGGTTTTTGAATCATTTACTGTTGCTGAAGTTATTCCGTTTTTAAAGCTCTATCGATCTGATACCGGTGCCCTTGGCCATTTGAATGTATCAACTAAATGGTCGGGAATAGCCGTTTGCCAAAATATTGCAAAAAAAACTGGGGATTCCACCGCACTTAATACACTTCGTGAAACACTCCTAAAAGGCGCCAAGGCCTTATTGATGGCAGATGGGATGGATCAAAAAGAAGAGATCTATCTGAAAAAACTGGAGGAAGAACTGCATGGTAAAATCTCTGCCCCTAAACCAGTGCAAAATACTAGTGGGATGGACTCGGCACTTGCTGCAATTATCCAAGGCGATTTTAAAGCCTTTGAAGCAAGTAAAAATAGTAAAGAATGGATAATAAGTAATTGCGCACGAATAACATCTTGGCAGAAAGCAGCGGAGTTGAATGATCCCAGGGGCCAGGTTCTTTTTGGTTTATGTTTAGATTTTGGGCATGGTATCAAGCAGAATGTAAACGAAGCATTTAAATGGTATCGCAAAGCTGCCGAGAAAAAATCTGCCCGCGCCCAGTTTAATCTTGGCATCTGCTATGCTTACGGAGAAGGAGTCAACGAGGACAAAAAGGAAGCGGTGAAATGGTTCAGGCTTGCTGCTGATCAGGGACTTGACCGAGCCCAGTTTAACCTTGGCGCATGCTATGACCAAGGGGAAGGCGTGAAGGAAGACAAGAAAGAAGCATTTAAATGGTTCCTCATGGCTGCCGAGCAGGGGGAGGTATCAGCCCAGTTTTGCCTTGGCAATCTCTATGCCAACGGTCAAGGAGTGAAGGAGGACAAGAAAGAAGCGGTCAAATGGTACCGCGTAGCTGCCGAGCAGGGGGATGTGGATGCGCAGTCATGCCTTGGTGTTTGCTATGACGACGGGGAAGGGATCAAGAAGGATAAAAAGGAAGCAGTCAAATGGTACCGCATGGCTGCCGAGCAGGGGAATGCCGGTGCACAGGTTAACCTTGGCAATCTCTATGCCAATGGAGAAGGAGTCAAAGAGGATAAAGAAGAAGCGTTTAAATGGTTTACAATTGCTGCTGATCAGGGACTTGACGTAGCCCAGTTTAACCTTGGCAATTGCTATTTAAAGGGAGAAGGAACCACCAAGGATAAAAAAGAAGCGTTTAATTGGTATCAACTTGCTGCCGACCAGGGAAATGCGCAGGCTCAGTATATTCTTGGCGTTTGCTATGGCGGTGGTCATGGAGTTGAGGAAGACATGGACGAAGCTATCAAATGGTATCGTAAAGCCGCCAAGCAGGGGATCGAAAAAGCCTTGGAGGCTATTAAAGATTTTGATGAAGGTTCTGGTTTATATTCTGACTCAGACTCAGACTTTGATTTTGACAGTTATAACTGGCAAAATGATAAGGAAATTAAAGCAAAAGAAGGTGTAAAATCATATGGAAATTGGACAAGATTAACTGATTCTCCTGAAGACCTTGCCTTGGCGCAAAAATTAATTGAAGAAGAGATGGATGGATTGTTTTTTGGTTCTCTTTTGGAGTTATCTGTTGAGGCCGCAGAAATTCTTGCAACTTCTAGTGGTAACCTGACTTTTTTGAGTCTTCGAGACTGGTCGTTGCCTGTCGTCCAGGCTTTAGCCAAACATGAAGGACCCTTGAGTCTAGTTAGTTTAAACAAAATGACAGATGAAATTGCAGAAGCGCTTTCACATCATCATGGGAGCTTGCATTTATTAAGTTTGTCGAGCATTTCCGATAAAGCCGCACTATATCTTTCTAAGCATCGGGGCGGCCTCTTTTTAGGTCTCAAGACAATTTCAGTAAAAGGAGCAATGGCCTTGGTGAAAATACTAGATGATCTTTATCTAATTCACGACGGTTTTTCAAAAGAAATTCAAAAAATTCTTATTCAAAAAGATACTATAAGGTTCTCGCACTCCAAAAAATCAGATTCAGATTATGAAGAAGATTTAAACGATGACTCAGATTCGGATTCGGACTCAGATTCGGACTCAGATTCAGATTCAGATTCGGACTCAGACTCAGACTCAGATTCAGACTCAGATTACATGGATAATGATTCTGATCACAAAGTAAAAGATGGTAGTGATGAATCAAGTCCTGGATATGATTTTGAGGAAGTTTTAAAAGTTATATCAAAGATAAATTCTGGAGTAAAAGATCTGGATCTTAATGAGTGCGATTTACTTGAAAAATATATCTCTGACTGCAATGTTGAGGACCTTGAATTTGATATTCATCACCTTCCCGATCAGGTTGCAAAAATTTTATGTTTCTGGAGTCCTGATATAGGAGACAATAGTCCGCAAATATATCTTCCAATAAAAAAACTTACTGATAGTGCAGCAAAAATAATTTCTAAATGGCATGGATCAAATTCAGATAACTCATCAACTGGGTCATTAGTATTGCTTGACCTTGAATCTTTAAGTGAAAATGCAGCATCTTCCCTTTTGAAAGGTCCATTTATTCTTCGAATTAATCCTCAATTGTTACCTCCCAATGCTTTAAAAATTCTCATGAAACGTACAAAATATGAAAATTCTGACGATGATATTTGTTTGTATCCAAAACGATGATATTTGTTTGTATCCAATAAATGAGGATTTCGCCGAATAATTGGGGATTTTACCAAAAGGCGCAAGTGCCCTTGCTAAAGTTAAAGGTGATCTTTTATTAAGCCCTGAGAATCTATCTGCTGAAGTCCGAAAAATTCTAGCAGAGAAATTGTCCTGAAAAATCAAACACTAAGCCTTACGAATTTAATCGTAAGTGCTGGATAAAACTTTGCTAAAGGTGATTATTCAAAGTTGAAACAGAAAAATATTTAAAAATACTAATCTTTTGATTAGTGTTTTAAAGGATGTAGTTAACCCAAGTTGAACTTTCAGGAGTTACGCCCAAGCGCAGATTTGAATTTGTAGATAGTACCTCAAATAAATTTTGGGAAGTAGATGTAAAGGGTAAAACCCTGAATATAAACTTTGGGAAAATCGGAACGAAGGGGCAAAGTAAGCTGAAGGATTTTGCCACGCCCGAAAAGGCTAAATCCGAGATGGAAAAACTGATCAAAGAAAAGACAGGCAAAGGCTATATGGAAGCAGGCGGAAAAGCAGCTAAAGCAGCAAAGTCAGCAGCAAAACCAGCAGCAGGGAAGAATACTAATGCTGGAAGCATGGGAAAAGAGTTAAGCAAAGCTGAAAAGAAGGCGAAGGCGGAAAAGGTGTTATTAATGTTGGCGGATGGCGTGGATCAAAAAGAAGTGGTCTACCTGAAAAAATTAGGGGAAGAATTGCAGGGGAAAATCTCTGCCTCTAAACCAGTTCAAAGTACCAGTGGGATGGACTCCGCCCTTGTTGCAATCATCCAAGCAGATTTTAAAGCCTATGAAGCAAGCAATGATAGTAAGGAATGGATAAAAGGTAATTTCGCCCGAATAACATCTTGGCAGAAAGCAGCGGAGTTAAATGATCCCAGAGGCCAGGTTCTTTTTGGTTTATGTTTTGGCTTAGGGCATGGCATTAAAAAGAATTTTAAAGAAGCATTTAAATGGTTCCGCAGGGCTGCTGAACAGGGGTATGCATCAGCCCAGTTTTACCTTGGCAATCTCTATACTAATGGAAATGGAGTCAAGGAAGACAAAAAAGAAGCGTTTAAATGGTTCCGCATGGCTGCTGAACAGGGACATGCCCAGGCGCAGTTTGGCCTTGGCTTTTGCTATGACAACGGGCGTGGCGTGAAGGAAGACAAAAAAGAAGCGTTTAAATGGTTCCGCATGGCTGCTGAACAGGGGCATGCGGATGCGCAATTCAAGCTTGGTTGTTGCTATGACAACGGTGAAGGCATTTCAGAAGATAAAGCAGAATCAGTAAAATGGTATCGATTGGCTGCGGAGCAGGGTGATGCCCGGGCCCAGTTTAACCTTGGCTATCTCTATGACAACGGGGAAGGAATCAAGGAGGACAAGAAAGCAGCGGTTAAATGGTATCTCTTGGCTGCCAAACAGGGTGATGCCCGGGCCCAGTTAAACCTTGGCAATTGCTTTTACAACGGGCATGGCGTGAAAGAAGACAAGAAAGAAGCGGTTAAATGGTACCAACTTGCTGCTGAACAGGGTGAAGCATCAGCCCAGTTTAACTTTGGCGCATGCTATGACCAAGGGGAAGGCGTGAAGGAAGACAAGAAAGAAGCATTTAAATGGTTCCTTATTGCTGCCGAGCAGGGGGATGTATCAGCCCAGTTTTGCCTTGGCAATCTCTATGTCAACGGGAAAGGAGTCAAGGAGGACAAGAAAGAAGCGGTTAAATGGTTTCGCATGGCTGCAGAGCAGGGAGATGCCGATGCGCAGGCCAATCTTGGCGTCTGCTATTACATCGGTGATGGCTTGAAAGAAGACAAGAAAGAAGCGTTAAAATGGTTCCGCTTGGCTGCTGAACAGGGGCATGCGGTTGCGCAATTCAAGCTTGGCGCATGCTATGCCAACGGGGAAGGAATCAAGGAGGACAATAAAGGAGCGGTTAAATGGTATCGATTGGCTGCGGAGCAGGGCCATGCCCGGGCCCAGTTTAACCTTGGCAATCTCTATGCCAACGGGGAAGGAGTCAAAGAAGACAAGAAGGAAGCGGTTAAATGGCTCCGCATGGCTGCAGAGCAGGGTGATGCATCAGCACAGTTTAACCTTGGCGCATGCTATGCCAACGGGGAAGACGGAGTCAAAGAGGACAAGAAAGAAGCATTCAAATGGTTCCTCATGGCTGCCGAGCAGGGGGATGTATCAGCCCAGTTTTGCCTTGGCAATCTCTATGCCCTTGGAAATGATGTCAAGGGAGACAAGAAGGAAGCGGTTAAATGGCTCCGCATGGCTGCAGAGCAGGGGCATGCCTGGGCGCAGTTTAGCCTTGGCGCATTGTATGACCAAAAGGAAGGCGGGAAGGAAGACAAGAAAGAAGCGTTTAAATGGTTCCGCATGGCTGCTGAACAGGGACTTGCAAATGCACAGTTTAACCTCGGCAATTGCTATGCCAATGGAAATGGAGTTAAGGAAGACAAAAAAGAAGCAATCAAATGGTATCAACTTGCTGCCGAGCAGGGATTTTTACAGGCACAGTTTAACCTTGGTGTTTTTTATGAAAACGGATATGGAGTGAAAGAAGATAAGAAAGAAGCAGTTAAATGGTACCGCATGGCTGCTGATCAGGGGCTTGCTTGGGCGCAGTTTAACCTTGGCGCATGCTATGACCAAGGGGAAGGCGTGAAAGCAGACAAGAAAGAAGCGGTTAAATGGTATCGCAAAGCTGCGGAGCAGGGTGATGCTGAGGCGCAGTTTAACCTTGGAAGGGCGTTTGTAAACGGAGAAGGTGTAGATAAAGATAAAATGGAAGCAGTTAAATGGTTACGCTTGGCTGCAGAACAAGGGTATGAGGATGCAGAAGAAATGTTGGTGAGATTAGACGAAGAAGATTATTTGAACCAAGATGATGGTAATGGTTTTTAAGGTGTGTGATTAACCCAAGTTGAACTTTTAGGAGAAACGCCCATGCGCAGATTTGAATTTAGTGATAGTACCTCGAATAAGTTTTGGGAAGTGGAAGTAAAGGGTAAAACCCTGAATATAA
>Ga0194045_1000249_pt1 | contig 17433 bp, 14 predicted proteins | sample JunL6211m_MetaG_FD_161686 | JGI IMG/M metagenome (GOLD analysis project Ga0194045, IMG submission 161686) | Anoxic zone freshwater microbial communities from boreal shield lake in IISD Experimental Lakes Area, Ontario, Canada - Jun2016-L626-11m | ecosystem: Environmental > Aquatic > Freshwater >...
CATCAAGTAGTGCTATGCCGGTCGTTCAAAACAATGACAGATTATCCTCTGGAAGCATGGTCGCAGAACAGGCAACTGAAGTTAAGGCCAATGATGACGTTCTGGATGAAAAGAATAATCCGACTGCATTTAAATTAACTGAAAAAATTCAAGAATCCGCCAGAAAACACAAAGAGGAATTATTAGAATCGCTCGCTAGAAAAGAAAAGCATGAAAAGGAAGAAGAGCCAAAATGGTTTGCCCAAAATAACCAGCAGCCGAAGCCATTAGTACCGAAGATCGAGAGGAGTTATTATACTCCCGAACAAGAAAAAGCTATTAATGAAGATCTACATAAAAAACATGATAGGTTGGAGTCAGAATATAAAAGTAACCTAAAGATTATAAAGCCATTATCGGAGCAGAAAAGGGAACAGGAAGAAGCTCAAAAAGCTTTAGCTAATAAGATGACACGACCAATTGACCCTGCTATAATTAGTATGGCAAATAGTAACGATTTAAGCGTAGCCACAATTCAACATGAAGCTAATAAGCAAGGTAGGTTGGATTCGGGCGATGAAGTCATTATTAATCTGCACTAGTCTTAATTAGGCTAAGATAAAAGTATTTAAAGTGGTGGCGAAAGTGAAAAATGAATCCTAATAATCAAAATTCAGCCGTAAATCCTGGAATAGCTCCCGCTGTCACTCAACAAGCCGCCAAAGGAAAAAAATCATCTAACAATAGCACTCAAAATCTATTAAAGATTGCCGAAATTAGAGACGGTATAGCTATCATGAATGATGCCTCGTATAGAGCGGTCATTATGTGTAAGGCTATTAACTTTGATCTTATGAGCCAGCGGGAACAAGAGGCCGTAGAATTTAGCTATCAGGGCTTTCTTAACTCCCTATATTTTCCAGTCCAAATATACATTCACTCGGAACAAGTTAACTTGTCCAGCTATATTGAAAAACTTGAAACCCTAAAGGCTCAACACGATAACATGCTTCTATCTATGCTAATGGATGATTATCTAGATTTTATTGAGCAAATAAGTAGTCAAACAAACATCATGGATAAAGACTTCTATGTTGTTGTTCCTTTCTTCCCAGGTCCTGAGGTTAAAAAGAATATAACAACTGGAAGTCGAAATTTCATAACTGGTTTTTCAGATCTATTTGGAAGTAAAGAAAAGCATGTCGTAGTGAGTGAAGCCGATCTTGAAGCTGCTAAAAACGAACTTAGAAACCGGGTTCAGGCAGTCATACAAGGCCTGCAGCAATGTGGTGTTAAGGGTCTTCCATTAGATACTCAAGAGCTAATTGAGCTTTACTATAACGTATATAACCCAGATACAGCCGCAGCTCAGCCACTTGCTCCAATCGATAGCCTGACGGTAGATGTAGTCGAAAAAGGTGAAGGGCACGCGCCTAAACCAAACGTATCGGGGATGGCATAATGGCATTTGGAGCTAAAAAAGTAGACCCTTTAATGGTTGCAGAAAGCCAAAAAAGGCAGGAGCAACAAGAAGTGATGAATGCTTTTCAAAAAGGCATAACCGCGCTTAGAGACTTCATTGCACCAAGCTCAATTGAACTTAGTAGCAATTACTTCAGAATCGGAACAAGGCTTGCTAGAAGCTATTACGTTTATGGGTATCCAAGGCAAATTTATACTGGCTGGCTCAGCAGCTTGGTCAATATAGATGAAGTCATTGATATTAGTATTTACATTTATCCTGTTGCAAGTCAGGTTGTTATGCAAAATCTTCGTAAAAAAGTTACTCAACTTGAAGCCGGAATACAGATTGATTCAGAAAAGGGAAGAGTAAGAGATCCGGCAAAACAAGCAGCAATCCAAGACGCAGAAGAAATGCGAGATAAGCTTCAGGTTGGTGAAGAAAGATTCTTTAGGTTTGGACTCTACTTCAATATTTATGCTAGTTCAATGGATGAGCTTGAGTTTATATCTCACAAGGTTGAGTCTATGCTTGGGCAACAGCTTATTTATTCTAAGCCTGGTTCTTCTCAACAAGAGCAGGGTTTGAATACTGTGGTTCCTCAATTCGTTGATGAGATGCAGATTCGAAGAAATATGAATACCGGTGCTATCTCGACAAGCTTTCCGTTCACAAGTGCAAACCTGAGTCAGGACAATGGAATTCTTTACGGAATTAATATGCATAACTCAGGTCTTGTTATATTCGATAGGTTCAGCTTAGAAAACAGTAACTCGGTAGTATTCGCAAAATCTGGTGCTGGTAAATCTTTTGCCGTCAAACTCGAAGCGCTCAGAAGCATGATGTTTGGTACTGAGGTTATTATTATTGATCCAGAAAATGAATATCAGAAACTGGCTGACTCAGTGGCCGGAGCCTATGTCAGACTAAGCCTTAGTTCGAGTACTCGCATAAACCCATTCGATCTACCTCAGGTTATTGACCCAGAGGAGGCAGACAACGCTCTTAGGAGCAACTTAATTATGCTTCATGGATTGCTTAGGCTTATGATGGGTGGAGCTCAAGCGCAACTAGTTGGCGGAAATAATACCGTTACTCCGGCCCTAAACCCTGTTGAAGAGTCAGATTTAGATAGCGCACTAATTGAAACTTACGCTAAAGCTGGAATAACTAACGATCCGTTAACTCATACAACTCTTCCTCCAACAATTGCAGATCTCTATGAAACGCTTTTACATATGGGTGGAACTGGTCCACAGCTGGCTCAGAGACTTAGAAAATATACTTCTGGAACATTTGCCGGAATATTTTCTCAGCAAAGTAATATAAACATTAATAACCCGTTTGTTGTTTTCAATGTTAGAGACCTTGAAGATGAACTGCGACCAGTTGCTATGTATATTGTCCTTAATTACATATGGAATAAAACTAAATCCGACAAGAAGAAACGTCTTCTCATAATCGATGAAGCATGGCAGTTGATGAAGTACGAAGATTCAGCTAACTTTATATTTTCACTCGCCAAAAGAGCACGTAAATATAACCTGGGTATAACGACCATTAGTCAGGATGTTGAAGATTTTATGGGTAGCCGTATGGGTAGAGCTATTGTAGCTAATGCTTCTATGCAAATGCTATTTAAGCAGTCTCCTTCGGCTGTTGATGTTCTTGCTGATGTATTTAAACTTACAGAAGAAGAGAAAAAAAGACTAAGTCAGTTCCCAGTAGGACAAGGTCTATTCTTTGCAGGTCCTAATCATGTTCATATTCAGGTTGTAGCCTCTGCGACTGAGATGAATCTTGTTAATTCAAATCCAAATCAGCCACAGGCTGGATATGAACAAGGCACAATAGATCTTCAAAACACACTAACTCCTGGTTCAACTAACTCCATTAACTGAGTAAATTATGGATAATCAGCAACCTGGTGTATACGACAAGGAAAAAGAAAAACCAAATACTGGGTCAAACTTAAATGCATCTGAAAAAAAAGGAATTGAAGGTTCTGGTGATAGTTCTGATTCATTGGCCGGAAAAGAGTCTTCAGCCTCTAAGGGGTCTTCAGCCCCAGCTAAGAATATTGGTAAATCAGCCGGAGCCAGTTCTGCTGCAAGCGGGGCTGCAGGCATAGCTAAAAAAGCTCTAAGTGTTCTAAAGAACAATAAGAAGAAAGCAGCTTATGGTGGCGGAGCAATTGGTGGGATTATCGCTCTAATAGTTGCAGTCTTTATGATGCTAATTCCATTAAAAATTGAACATATGGTTAAAAATCTAGAGAATCATTTCTTTGCAACTGGTCAAGATGCGCTTGGTAACGAAACAGATAAACTGTTTAAAATCTACATAATAAATAAGGTACTGCCCGGATATAAGGGTGTTTGTGGCTCCACTATAGACAAGAATTGTAGCGCAAAATCCTCAGTTGGCGATGGACCAGTGAGTAAATTATTCAATACCTGGCGAGATAATAAGCTTGAAAATAAATTATCTAGTAAGCATGGTATTGAATTTAAGATTGATGCGGCGGGTGGTCTACAACTAAAAACCCCAGGTAATTCAATAGTTGACCTGGGTCGTGAAGGTATTTATTTCGACAGTGTTTTTCAGAGTGCAGACAAGGCGACTATAAGACAAGCGGTTCGGGATGCTGTAGCGAATGAGACAAGATTTAAGAAAATCTACTTACGTTTTCAAGCTGGACGACTTCTTGAAAAAAAGTATGGTGTTAGAAGGTGTCTATTTTTCTGCAAAATTAGTGATCCAATTTTTGACAAAGTTAAAGATCAAAAATTAGCAGCAAAATTATTCCTAGTAAATAGAGTAGTAACGCCCAGGAGCGAGATATTGGGTGGTGCAGTAAATTGTATTATTGAACCTAAATGTGATCCATCCAAACCTGAACCAACTAGTCCAACAGACTCTGCTAATCCGTCAAATAGCGATGGAGAAAACGGTAGAGCTACTACCCAACTTGAAAAAGATAGTACGACCAAACTCGATACATTATTCGCAAAGCTTGGATTCTCTTCAGCTGAAGATTTGGCAAAAGAATTAGATAGAATAAATAAAGCCGGAGGTTTTACTAAGGATATTGTTACTAGAGTTGTTGATAAGATTCTAGGTAAGGCGGCTGGAGAGGCGGCTGGCAAAGCAATTCCAGTAATAGGTCAGATTAATATGGTTGCAGAGATTGTGACGGCCGGCAAGAACATTGGTCCAAAGATTAAGGCAATAGGGTATATGGTTAATGCTGCTACCGCTGTTTCTATGTGGGGTACATATAGTTCTTTTGCTGACGAAATTCATACTGGACACGTAAAAGCAGCCGAGGTTGGTGGTTTTACTAGTCAATTAGGCCCTGCAGATTCAACTCAAACAGATCCAAAGAATCCAGATAAACTTATTGGTGGTACAGCCGGAGCAGAACAGACTCCTTTATATGCGAACCTGATGGGTAGTGGAGTTACAGCTAATCAATCTTCGAGTAGTGCATTAAATTCAACTTCACTTATTCAAACCCTTATCCCTTCGGTATTTGCAGCCAACGGGTCGAGTACGGATTCAGCTTATAAATGCAATAATGACAAATCAGTTCCAGAGGGTCAATTGGTTTGTCCAGAAGAAGGCTTCACCCAGGGCAACGCAATTGCCAATGATATATCTAGTGTAATTAATGGGATCCCTGGTTTAACAGCTCTTGCTACTATCTGGAACGATACTATTGGTTTTGTTATTAATGGAGCTCAGAGTATTTTGAGTTATATTATGGGATTCATTAAGGCAGGTGGCGATCAACTATGTAATGTAGAGCCTTTTTCAGACATAATTCCTGGTGTTGCGTTTTATTGTGGAGCAATGAGTTTCGTAAACGATAATTTACCTAAGTTAATCAATGCTATAGTAAGCTACCTTATTCCTCAGACGGTGGGGCCCAATATGAGTGGGGGTAGAACATTCGATGTAATGGCGGCTGGAGCAGATGTAGCAGGAAACGATAATGCTCACTCAACTTTAGGTGGTCAAAAATTAACCAACCAACAAACCGCGGATATCATGAATTCTCAATACAATCAGCAAGTAGCAGAGTTTAATAAACTACCGATAATGGCAAAGATTTTTTCTAGAGATACTCCAATGTCATTATTATCAACAATAGCTATGAAGGTACCTCTAAATAGTTTTGGGGTAGAAATTCAAAATATTGTAATTAGCTATATAAGCAACCCTATTAACAAGATTATGGGTTCGTTTTCGTTAATCATGAATGCTCATAAGGTTTTTGCTGCCCCCGTCTTTCAGGGTGACCCATTTGGGATTACTCAATATGGTTACCCAGCAGGTTCCATTCCGGATGACCCAGAAACATATTGGAACAATAACTGTTCAGACAATGAGTCCCAGGCATATCAAAAAGATAACTCATGGAATGATGCGGCCGTAAGTAATGTGGATTCAAATACTGAACAGGGAGTCAATGACAATGTTAATCCATGCCTATTAATAAAAGCTACTGTTGGCGCAACAGGCGCTACATTTAATACAGATTTACTAACTCCTAGCCAGCAAGAGAATTTAGGTGGTGGTCAATGAAAATGATTAGGAAATATTTATCAAAATTCTTATATATTTTAGCTTGTTTGAATATAGTATCCGTCAATATTGTTAGCGCCTCGCCAATGAATCAATCTGACATAAATGCTCTCGGCAATTGGACAAATTGGGTAGCTGCTCAATGTGATACTAGCGGTTCAGCTAATACGCCAATAGTGACTGGAAGTGGATCAGCTGGAGGTTTTACTATTGATCAGGTGAAAACTTTTTCGAGCGAACCAATTACTTCTACCTGGAATTTATCTAACAGTACGGTAGAGCAGTGGTTTCTTAGGCAAGCTGGTGCTCAAGCGACAATAAATAAGTTCGGACTCAATTCGAGTAATATTGGTCAAATCACGTCGGCCATCCAGACGGCTAACGTTTCACCGGCATTTTTTTATCTGTATACGGTGAATGAAGGTGGTGGCGCCGGTGGCTTTATTAACCACTACGGTAGTGATACTTCAGGCGGCGGTCCAGGTAATGCAACGCGGGACGCCCAGTATCTTGCTACTCAATCAAAAGATAAAAGTGCGGGTCCTGCTACCGGTGGTGGCGAGCCAAGCAATATGCCGACTGCTGAAGCGCAGCAAATCCTAGCCGCTATTCCTTCAGGAAGTATAGGCGTGGTGTATATTCAGGCCACCTCAGCGGTAACGGCAGAGCTGGAAACTCTGAGTGGGAAAACAGGAAGCTGGAGTACTCTTTTCGGTAAGCCATTGTCGAGTACGATGCAGAACATTAAGACAATGGGCGGTGACCCGGAGCAAGGTGGTTCGACTATATCAACAGCAACAGCAGGTTGTGCAACAAACGGCGTAACGGGTCATGGAATAGCGAGAGCTGTTAGCTGGGCTGTTAGCATAGCAAACAATAGTGGCTATGGCTATGATCAGCCTACACGAGCATCAGGGTGGGCTAAGTGGCAAACGGATCATAATTGTACTAATCAATGCGGTAGCTTTGACTGTTCATCACTCATTGCTGCCGCCTTAACTGAAGCTGGATACTTTCCAACGAATCCAGAGTTTGCTACAGGCACTGAGGCTGCGGCTCTTACAGGAGCAGGTTTTAGAAAGGTTGCCGACTCTGCAACAACTAGTCAAAATCTTTTGCCTGGCGACATCCTTGTTTGGGATGGTCATACGGAAATGTATATAGGTAATAATCAGAATGTCGGTGCGCATATTAACGAGCGTGGTGGTGTATCCGGTGGACAAGTCGGTGACCAAACTAGTCATGAAATATCGGTTGAAACATTTAGCTGGTCGGGAACTACTGATCCGTGGATTGGTATTTATAGGGCATCTAATTAAAAAGGAGAAGCAATGAACTCAGATCCAGGTTTAAAAAACAATCAATACACGTCCGGCGGTTATGGTAGATCAAACCTAAAAAAAATAATATTCATCGTTGTAAGTGTGTTTTTTGCAATCACTATACTAGCACTGGTGCTAGTATTCCAATCAAAACCAGAGAGCCAGCAAAGTAAATACATTAAAAGTGCAACAACCGCTGCAAGAAAAAATACTCCCAATGCGGTAGTTACAAATATAAAAGTTGCTGGGGGTTTCGCAATAGGGTTTGTTAGCGACCCAACGTCTCAAGGCCAATCAAAATCTGGTAATACAATCATATTTAAGGTGAATAATGATGGGTCAATGGTACAGTTAGCTGAAGGTAGCTCTTTTGGTCCACTTAATTTACTGGGACTGGGTATACCATTAGAAACTCAGGCCAATCTTACTGGGAGTAATTTAATACAGGTCAAACAAAACCTTGCAAATCAATGTGGTTATAGTAATGGTGCAATTGGGTTTATAGGTTTTAACGGCTCGTTTAATCCAGGTGAATGGCAAATTGACTCGTCTACACTAGTTGGCTTAGAGCAAAAAATATCAAACTCAATCACTAGTCAGGATACCAATATGAAACCTGACATGGTAGTTGTCTGTGTTAGTGCAACTCGAAATAATAGTAATTATACGATTAACAAAACAACCTATATTAGTACTTTCATATTACAAGTACAGTTCGTAACCTTTAACGGAACTCTTACCACACATACTGTTACTTTCTCTGTTGGGCCAAACTATTACCGTAGTTATACTCTTGATGGTCATAATATATAGTAAAAATTATAATTTTGTTGCTTATTTTAAATAATAGTCACTAAAGCTTTGGCAATATATCATTTCTTAAATGGGGCTCGGGATTCAAAATACGCTTTAATTTGTTTTATTAAGTGCGATAATATTAGCTTTATCGATGAAATGATGAAGTATTATATCCGCATCAGTCGTGGTTATGAATGACTGATAATCATTCAAAAAACTAGTTAGGGCTTTTCTTCGACTACCATCTAATTCACTAAACACATCATCTAGAAGTATTATTGGCTTAACCCCTCTCGACTCTTCAATAATTCTCATTTCGATCACCTTACAAACAAGCATCAAAGTTCTCATTTCACCTCTTGATGCAGACTCTTCAGCTTCGTGGTTATTTATAAGTACCGAAAAATCATCCCTATGAGGGCCATATGATGTAAAGCCTCGTTCACAATCAGTCTTAATACTATCTTCTAGTTTCTTTATTAGATTTGAGGAGTAGTTTTTAGGGTTAATTTTAGTTACATAATTGAATTCTATTTTGTATTTTTTCTGAGCAAGGGAATTATATATTTCAGTAGCTGATTTATTTATAAGTTCTATTAATTTAATTCTATGTGAATAAATATTTTCACCTAAATCACTAAGTCTTAAGTTCCAAACAAATATATTTTTACTGGCGTTTGAGTATCCTGTTTTAAGAAGGGTATTTCTTTGATATAAAACCCTTCTGTACTGCTTTCTCGTTTCTTTAAATCCAGGGACTATTTTTTCTAGTAAATCATCTAAAAAATTTCTCCTACTATCTGGTGATTCTGTAAGAATATTCAAATGATTAGGTTCAAAAAGTACAGCTGGTATGGTCTTTTGTAGACTAATTCTCTTCAGTTCCTGACCACCAATTACGTATGTTTTCTCCAGATTATCTGCATTTTTTACAAGCTTTATAGTTCTATCTATATCCTCATCAGTGTGACAATCTATCTTAGCCCACTCTGATTCATGATATATTAACTCAATATCTTTTCCTCTATATGAACTTTCACCACAGTTAATAAGTATCGATTCAAGAAGGTTAGTTTTACCCGATGCATTAGGCCCAACAATAATATTTACACCTTTACTAAACTCGAATGATTCGTCCTTATATGACCTGTAGTTTTGTAGTCTAATGTCTGTAAGCATTAATATATATTAACTCTTTAGGGGCATAATGACATGTATGTAGTCTTTATCCTTAGGATCAGACAGCATTGATGGCTCCAGTTTTCCATTAAAGCTAAATACAATATCTTCACCAGTCATTACATGTAGTGCATCTAATAAATATCTAGAGTTAAGAGTAATAGATCCTTCTCCTTGAATCTCACCCTTAGTACTGGCTATATTTTCACCAAGCTGGGAGGCAATAGAGTGAATATTTAAAGTTTGATCATGTTCATCAACCTCTAATGTAATTGATCCGGCATTTTCTCTAGCAAACAAACTAGATACTTTAGTGATGTTTAGTAGTTCGGATTTGAGTAGTCTTGCGCTTGTATCAAATTTCTTAGGGATAAGGCTTTCATAGTTTGGATATTTTCCTTCAATAAGTCGCGCAACCAATTCAACATCGCCAACACTAAAGAGTACTTGCTGATCATCATAAGTAACTCTTACTTCACCTTCAAAATCCGAGACAATCCTTAGAAGCTCCTGTGTGGCGTTGATTGGCACAAGAAGGTTCATATCGTGCTTTGTGTCCATAACAACCGCCTCAGCTAGTCTATAACTGTCTGTAGCTACAATCTTTAGCTTGCCTTCACTACTATGAAAATAAACACCAGTTAATACTGGGCGAGTGTCGTCATTTGAGGCCGCAATAATTACTTGTTGAAGTTTCTTCTTTAGGAGACCTGAATCAATTGTCCATTCTTTTCCGTCTTTAATATCTGGAAGAACAGGGAACTCTTCTGAAGAAATTCCGTTAATTGTTGATCTATATGTACCGGTTGAGAAGTGTAGCTTATATTCATCTAATTTTAGTTCAATAATTCCACTCGGTAATGAGCTCACAAAATCCTGGACTAGTCGGGCAGGTATAGTGATTGAACCCTCAGAAGTAACTTTAGATCCAATGTAGTGAGTAACTGCAATGTCTAGGTTAGTGGCTGAAATACTAAGTCTTGTTCCAACAGTTTTAATAAGTACGTTAGCAAGTATAGGTAGGGTATTACGAGACGATGCTACACGAGCAACACTACCTAGAGCTTTATTTAAATTTTCTTGTGTTACTTGAATCTTCATACTTTTACCCCCAGGTTATTAGTAATAAAAAATAAATTATTTAAAAAACTCTTAGTTATTATTAGGGGTGTGGACAATGTGTATAAAGACCCTTTTAACAGATTTAAATTAACACTAATTTTACTAGTACAAACTATGCACAAATATCGAACAACTTTTGTATAACTAGCAGTATTATGAACACCACTAACCACTTTACTAACCAACATGCTCATAACTATTTGTTTGAATACATTATTAGACACAAATTGTACCCAGCTTTTACACATATAGTTTTTCCTTAATTTTAGCTATAGCGGTCTTAACACCATTATCTATAACCGATTCTTTCTCAATTTTATCAATAGAATGAATAGCTGTAGTATGATCTTTTCGTCCCAATTCTCTAGCTATTTTAGGGAAACTTAAATGAAGTTCACTTCTTAATATATACATAGCAATTTGACGAGGTACGACAATATCTTTATCTCTTTTAGGCCCCATAATATCTTCCATTGGTACTTGGAAATATTTAGCGGTTTTTTCAATGATCTGTCGTGGACTAATATGCTTTGGTCTAGATTTACCACTACCAAGAAGCGAAACTGTAACATCAAGAGTTGGTTCTAATTCTCTCATCTCACAGAAGGCTAATAGTTGATTTAGTGCACCTTCAAGTTCACGGATATTAGTTTGAACATAGTTAGCAAGATATTCGGTAACATCTGAAGTTAATTCTAGTCCATGAGACTCAGCCTTGGTTTGGATAATTGCACACCTTGTTTCAAAGTCAGGGTTTTGCATATCTATACTCATTCCCCAAACAAATCTTGATCTTAATCGTTCTTCTAAAGTTGGGATTTCTCTAGGCGGCTTATCACTTGAGATAATAATCTGCTTATTAGCTTGATGGAGAGCGTTGAAGGTATGAAAAAATTCTTCTTGTATTTTTTCCTTACCAGCAAGGAATTGAACATCATCAACAATGAGTACATCAGCACCACGATAAAAACCTGCAAAGTCTGTATTTTTCTTAAATCTTAGCGCATCTACGAATTCTTGAACGAACTGTTCGGTTGAGGCATAAACTATTCGAGCATCGGGGTTATTATTTAGAATCTCATTACCAACCGCCTGGATTAAGTGAGTCTTTCCGATTCCAACACCACCATAAAGGAATAAAGGGTTATATTTTGAACCTGGATTAGCAACAATTGCTTGGCAAGCAGCGTAGGCAAGTTCATTACCAGCTCCAACTATGAAGTTTTCGAACGTATACTTCTCGTTAAGACCTTGTCTGTATTGATGAGATAAACTACTAACTTTGTTTCTTGGTCTTTCATTGGTTTGATCAGAAAGGATGATTAATTCTTCTTTTTGATTTGTCTTTTCTTTATCCAGAGCCTGAATCTTATATTCGACCTCAACGTTTTCCACGCCATTCTTCTTAAGAGTTTCAAGGATCATTGCGTTAAATTTACGCTCTAGTTGTTGTTTTATGAAGACGTTAGGTACACCTATAATAATGACACCATTTTTGTTTCGTATTAGGTGAGTGTTCTTAAACCAAGTGACAAAACTGGCTCGCGAAATAGATAACTCGATTTCACCGAGTACAGATTGCCATAATATTCCCTCTTGTATTGTGCTACCCATAACTTAGTATTTACAACTATACATTTTTTTCCACAGGCATCCAAGCAATAACTTTTTAATTTAAGTAAAAATACACTAACTAGGGTAAACTTTTACACATGTTGAGTCCGTATCTGTAATATCTGTGGACAAAATTTGGTTATAAGTGGATAAACTGATAGAATTAGTAGGTAAAATATTGTTAAAATAACGTTAAAGAGAAGGACAGTACCAAAAATAGTTAGCAGTAAATACCGGACTAATATAACTTGACCGGACTAGAGAAACTTAGGTACAGTAAAGTATATGCCAAAAAGAACATATCAACCGAAAAAAAGATCAAGAGCTAAAGAACACGGATTCTTTAAAAGAATGGCCACTAAAAATGGACGTTTGGTTCTTAAGAGACGCCGAGAAAAAGGCCGAAAACAACTTTCTCACTAAAATCTTTTTGATCTTAAGAAAGGAATATAGCTTGTAATGATACTTAGGTTAAACCGTTTTCATGGACACGGTAGCCTTAGGTTTGTTTATATGCGCGGCAAAACTGTACGTAATAACCAGCTATCTCTAAAGTATGTTCTAAATAATCGTCGAGACACTTGGAGGCTGGCTATCGTAGTTTCAAGAAAAGTCCATAAATCTGCTGTTGTCAGAAACCGAATTCGCAGAAGGCTTTACGAAATAATAAGACTCAATCAAGACAGAATAAAAGAGCCATTTGACATAGCCTTAATAATATTCAGTCCACTAATTGCAGAACTAGAGCAAGACAAACTAGAAAAACAAATAATTGAACTTTTTGAACAAGCCGGTATTTTTACTAGCCATTCATAGAGGAAAAACCAAAGTAAACATGTTAAAATATGTAAAAAGGATTAATTAAAGATATGTTTACTACATTTATCGTTCAACCTATTTTCAACCTACTAGTACTTATTTATGCCTTGATTCCAGGACATAACTTTGGGATCAGCATCATTATTTTCACGATTCTTATTAGGCTTCTTCTTTGGCCACTAGTTAAGAAGCAGCTTCACCAAGCCAAGGTTATGCGCCAAGTTCAACCTCAGCTCAAGAAGATCAAGGCCGATGCTAAAGGTGATCGTCAAAAAGAATCTCAGATGATGATGGAACTATATAAGGAAAGGGGGATTAATCCTCTAGGTTCTATCGGCATACTTCTGGTTCAGTTGCCAATATTCTTAGCCCTATATAGCGGAATTAGAAGAATTATAGACGACCCACATCAGATAGTTACATTTGCCTATGTTCCACTTCAGCACTTACCGTGGATGAAGCAATTAGCTGCCAATATCCACCTGTTTGACAACACCCTGTTTGGAATCGTAGACCTTTCTAAGAGTGCATTAGGAGCAGGAAAAGGTATTTACTGGCCAGCTATGGTTATAGTTCTAGCTAGCGCCATCGTTCAGTATTACCAAAGTAAACAATTAATGCCAACCGATAAAAACGCTCGTAAACTACGACATATTCTAAGAGATGCTGGATCTGGTAAGACTGCAGACACTAGTGAAGTTAACGCAGCAGTTGGTAAGAGCACTCGGTACCTACTACCTGTTATGATCTTCATGTTTACAGTTAGCGTTGCTTCAGCGCTAAGTCTTTACTGGCTAACAAGTGGTGTTGTTGCATTCTGGCAGCAGTCTAGGATCCTCGGCCAGGACGAAGAAGAGATGGAGGCTATCGCAGATAAGCCCCTAAAAACTCCAAAGGTTATTGAAGGAGAAGTTATATCGACTACTAAAAACACAAAAACAAAAGCCAAAAAAAATAAGACTTCTAAAACTAAAAAAAGGAGGAAGTAGCTATGAATAAAGGTTTAGATGAGTCAGTAATCTACGCCAAGAAATATCTAGAAGACCTACTATCATTTTTTGGTCTTAATACCGACGTAGCGGCTACTTCAAGCGACGAAACAGTAATAGAGCTAAATGTACCTTCATCTCACCTTAACGGCTTTCTAATAGGCCAAAAAGGGGAAACAGTAAGAGCTCTTCAGTTCATGGTTAGTAATGCACTTAGAAGTAATGAATATGAAGTCAACCGAGTTAGTGTAGATATTGCAGACTATAAGAAACAAAGAGCAGATAGAATCACTGAACAGGCTACAGAATGGGTTAATAAGGTTAAAGAATCTAAGGAACCTATGCACTTAAAGCCAATGAATCCGGCCGATCGTAGGGTTGTCCATCAGCTAGCTAGCGAACACGGTATCATCAGCGAATCTGCAGGTGAGGGTAGAGACCGCCACATTGTACTTAGTGTTTAAAAAGCCCTATATCTATTAATTAGGCCAGGTGTATTGTCTAGATAAGTATTCACCGTAAACGCTTCTGTTGAAGCATTTATACTGAGTATTACAGGTGGCGCCATCTTTATTGCCGTAGCTTAGAAATGTCATAATTTTATTGTTTAAAATATCTCCACTTAAGTTCTTTGGCAGGGCGTGTACTGGATAGCCCTTGTAGTGGATGACAGGTATATTTAATAGGAACTGAAGCTGATTGGCTTCATAGCTATCTCTGGCTGCTACTGTGAACTTGCTAACTGAACCGTGGTCACTATGATCCGGATATGGCCCACCATTAAATGTCGATTGAGTTCTTATGGTAGATGGTTTATATGTTTCCATTAATGTTTCCAGGGCTGAAACCAGCTGATCTTTAGAGAAGTAAGATTGCCTGTCGACCGAATTAATAATGCTGATCTGATTATTCCAGAGTTTTTGAAGACTTTCATATCCAGTTCCTTTAAAACCCTCTCCTTTTAAGTTACCGTCTGGAAGTAATATGAACACTAATGAAATCTTTGTATTTTTTATTGGATGCGCAATTTCAATATATTCAGTGTCAGAGATTTTATCTACATGTTTGATCCACTGTATATTAGGATCACCTAGCATGTGGCCATAGGCTGCTTCTGCGCCAGCTTCACGAGACAACCAATAGAATTGTCCACTACCAGCGTCTCCTGCCGTTAAATAAATTGTTCTTACACATCTTCCTGCCACGATATCTTTTTGAATATCTGGGTTTATGAACAATAGATCGTCATCTTGATGTGCAACTATGTCCATAATGGTCGGGCCCTTACAATTAGTAAAAGGTTCGTCGGCAATATTAATAGGTAAGATAGTAGACTGAGCAGGTAGCTTTACGCTGCTTGTGTGATAAATACCCCTGTCATAAAACAAAAGTAGTTCATTTGGGTGGGCATAGGTTCCTGATATCAGTAAGCTTGAGCTTGGTTTCCCGAATAATGCTGCGACCTGGTCTAGGCTACAATTTGGTACGCCACCTATATTGCCGTTTAAAGTAAGAATGTAGGCAAACGACGTAGTTTTAAGGTCTTTTTTCCATGCATTATCGCTAAAAGCTGAATCACCAGCACCACAGTCACCTATTGGCATTACATCCTGCGCACCAGCCGAACTATCTTTAAGAGGGATCACTCTCCAGTAGTTTCCAACCAGCACGGGAATAGGGTGGTTTTTTAGGGCGCTCCTTATAGATTCATCTCTAGCGGAAACAAAATTTGTGGCCGAATAGTCCTCCCTATAATTGCTGTAACATGAAAATAGACCAAAAATAACACTGGCTATAAGAACTGCACCAATTCCAACATAGATATTTTTATTCCAGTTTTTACTTCTTAAATATGTCGCGGCACTAATAAATGCTGCAAATAAGAATATCCCTAAATACCGTGCATCAACTGCATAATAGTGATTGCTCAAAATAAATAGGCCGAACATTATTGCTGATGACAAGATTAACATCAGGGATAGAATAAAATAATTGTCTTCTTTGATGTCTTTTTCTTCAAATTTTTTCTTGCCGAAGAAGCTTATTAAGAATAGCCAAGCAACTACGAATAACGCAAAAACTGCCATCAGGATATTAACCACATAACTTACGAAACTCTCACTAAAAAGGTTCTTTAAGAATGTGTGGGGTATTAGCTTAACGACAACCTGGGAAGATCCAGGATTAGCCCCTAGATTAGTAAATAAACTCAAGGTTGCATATATGGTTCCTGTAACGAAGTTTTTGGCACCCGTAGCGGCTCCATAGTAAGTTGTTGCCTCGCTACTGGTTATATGGGTTATTCCATATTTATTCAGTGACCAAAGCAGTAATGTTCCAGCCAAACCTGCAAGAAAAGCTGAACCAAACCAATGAGCAAAATAACTAACATATCGCCATTTTCGCGCAAAAGAGTAGGCCACAACACCAATTAGCGACCCGCCAATACTTAATGAAAGAAATAGTTTGTCCGAAGAGATTAGAAGAGCAAGCAGTAATACCGATAGCCAATACTGCCAGTTTCGCACCCCCTTATGTTTAATAAGGAGAATAAGGCTAGCAATGAACAAAATATATTCTATATTTCTAGTAGCTATCATTGCCATACTTACAGGAAGCAAAGCTCCAGGATAAGGCTGTATTGGAGTGAGCAGGAGTGCTGATGCAAGAGCTAAACAAAGCGTCCCGAATATGATTAAGCGTCTTTCGATCCTATAGAGAATATAGGCGAGAACTATTACTGTAAAAAGCGATACAGCAATCGTAGTATAGATAAATGCGTTCGTTGAATAATGATATAGCTTTATGAGCTCAAAAAGCGGCCATTTAATCAGGAAGCTATGAACGCCAGGGAAGTTTGCTTGCTTAAAAACATCACCATTAGATAGCAAGAATGGTCCAACTAGCTGGTCACTATTTAGTTGCTGAACTTTTGCTCCAAGAAATGCCCAAAATACAGATGTAAATACAAGAACAAAAACAGATATTGAGGCGTAAACTCTAGGGAAAAAAGATAGACCAATATATCTTTTGGCCTTTTCTTCAATAATTACTTCTTTATTCTTTAGATTTTTTGTTTTATCCATTTATATTTTTTAAATTAACTTAATCTAATTTTAGCATAATTAAATACCTAAGCTAATTTAAAAACGAGCTAGAAAATAAGGTTTTTCGAGGAATAGCGCACCTTTAGATTTTTTGTTATCGGTTTTTATGAGATGAGTGTGTTGATGTTCTACTGAGCGACTTTTGAATCCTTGCCCTCTTGCATAGATACTGTATCCCTTGGATTCATATTTACTAATTATGTCGACTATTTCTAATTTTGCTTCTTTTCCTAATTCTCCTAAGTGCTTTACGTGCTTATATGGGATTAATAATAGATGGTCTGTAACCGTGTAAAGCTCCCAAAAATCATATTTTGTTAAATTTGGAACTATATAAGAATGCTTATTTTTAATAACTTTTCGCTCACCAGTAGCATCTGCACAAAAAGGACAGCCTTCAGATGATTTTCTCGAATTGTATACAAGCCTGGTTTTTCTTAAATGATTCATTT
>Ga0194045_1000250_pt1 | contig 17421 bp, 10 predicted proteins | sample JunL6211m_MetaG_FD_161686 | JGI IMG/M metagenome (GOLD analysis project Ga0194045, IMG submission 161686) | Anoxic zone freshwater microbial communities from boreal shield lake in IISD Experimental Lakes Area, Ontario, Canada - Jun2016-L626-11m | ecosystem: Environmental > Aquatic > Freshwater >...
GTTCCCGATAGCGAACCACCCAAAGGTATCGACTACGATATGTGGCTGGGCGCTGCCCCTAAACGCGCATTCAATCAACGCAGATTCCATGGTTCTTGGCGCTGGTTCTTTGATTACGGATGTGGTGATCTGGGAAATGATGGTGTACACCGTTTGGATTATGGCAGGTGGGCACTGGGTGCAATCGGCTACCCACTTTCCATCAGCACCGCAGGAGGAAAATTCTTTTTCGAAGATGTTCAAGAATGGCCCGATACCATGCAGGTTACCTACGAGTACCCAGGGCAAATTTTAGTCTATGAAATGCGCATCTGGTCTAAGCCTCGACTTCATGACCTAACCGAGGGCGCTGTGGTTCATGGCGAAGGTGGCTGGGTCCTGATTTCCAACAGCAACTGGAAGGCTTTCGACAAAGACAATAAACTAGTGAAGCAAGGCACAAGCCCTTCACCTTTGCCTTTGCATATTCGCAACTTCCTTGATTGTGTTAAATCACGAAAACGAGAAGAGCTTAATCAAGAAATTGAACAAGGGCACCAAAGTAGTGTGCTTTGCCATGCTGGTAATATCGCTTGGCGCACAGGCAAGAAATTAAAGTTTGATCCAAAGACCGAAACCTTCGATGATGCAGAAGCAAACAAATTCGTAGGCAGGGAAGCCCGCAAGGGTTTCGAACTTCCTAAGATTTAATTTACTTCTCAGCTTTAATGAAGGAAGCTGCAGGCTTCATGATTAGCATCGAATCCGCTTCGCTAATCAGAAACACATCGCCCTGCTTGTTATCGGCAACGCGGGCGTAGTATTTTTTAGAGCCACCTTCCTGCCTGCCTATCAGCAGAGTTCTTTTACCCATGGGCGTTCCTATTTCGATGGTTGTTTCAACCGGATCGAGCCCGAATAGATTTAAAGATGCCCCTTTATCCACAACATAGCGCTCGAGTTTTAACCCTGAGAGTGAAGCAAGCATTGCATTAACCAAAACATCATTGACGCGATCGGTTGCCTTAGTAATAGAAACCCAAACATTATTTCGTTTGGCGAGTTCAAAATTATTGTTTGCAGAGGTGACTTTGATGGAATCGATTTGAACAGCATCGAGGGGTGTAGCCCAAACAGTGCGGGTTCGAAATTCACCCTGAAGCCAATTGGTTTGTTTAACATCAAGTAAGAAAACAAGATCTTTGCCTGCGATTTGAGCATAGCACCGGGTTGCAGATTCATCTCGTTTGCCTAGGTTGATTTCAAGAAGTAACTTACCTGCGTTTTTAATCTGCCAGCGGGTTTCAGGCTTATCCAAGCCGAACCGGACTAGCTCTTCTGGACTTGGCTTTTCAACAACAAGCTCATCAGCACGAAGCCGGGCAATGCCATCAAGTGCATCGTCAAGTTGTTGCTGATCCGCTTCAGAAGCAAACGGTTCGGTCAATTTCCAGTTGCCATCGACTCGGGCAAAGGTTGCTTTGCGAGGGCCTCTTTCAAGCAAGAGTTGATCTGCATCGGGAAAGCGAGTTATGTTGCGATCCCGATAAAACAAAGGCGTAGCAATCAGCTTTTTAACAATCACTTCAGAAAGTACGCCCACTGCTTTGCCATCTTCAGATTTGGCATAACGAGTGCCTTTCTTTCCTTCAACCTCTTTACCAAGGAGGACTTTTTTAGTTTGATCCTTAAGTTTGAAACCAACAACAGCAAAGGGCTTATCAAGCCCAAATAGTTTAAGATCTGTAGCAGGAAACGCAGCGATGGAATCAGCTTTAAGATCAGAAACAATTGCAACAAGATCATTAAGGGTGCGGTCATCTGCGATTTCAACTTTTGGCTTACTGAGTGACCAAACTTCATTTTTGCGATTTATTTCTAATTCGCCTGGAATTCCGGTACGGGTCAGCGACTCAACATCATCTGATTTAAGTTTAAGAATTTCACGGGGGACATAAGCGAGATAGGTTCGATCCAAAATCAAGATAGTTGCGGCAGGAAGATTGAATACCGCAGGTTCCCCTTTAAATCTTGCATACTTAGAACCTGATTTACCTTTAACCTCTGTGCCTATTTCCAAGGTTTTGGATTCATCCTTGCCCATTTCATTGCTGAGCTTGATTTCAATTTTGATTGAGGGTTTATCTAATCCAAAAGTAGCAACTTGAGCCTTAGGGCCATAAGCAGAAAAACCATCTGCCCGAAGATTAAACCAAAGTGACTGCAAAGAAAAGACTGCATCCGGTTCTGCATTGAAAGCACCCGCTTTGGGTTCAGTGACTTTCCAAGTTTCACCTTCCCGATCCAGAGTGATTTTATTCAGAGCTGATTCGATCTTAAATCCTTTGATTTTTGAAGGGTCCTGCTTCATCACCAAAGGGTCAAGAAGATCAAGGGCGTCAACATCTATAGCTTTTACAAATGCAGGATTTACGATTGCAATGGGTGCTTTATCTTTCAATCTTGCATATCTGGTGCCTGCTTCTTCAGAAACAATTTTCCCAAGTAAAAGGGTCTTTTCTTTTTTATCCTTATCAGTCACGGTTAACTGAAGAAAAGGCTTATCAAAACCAAATTTTGCATCTTCTTTAGAATCCAGAGAAACAAAGCTATCTGCCTTTGGAGCGCCAATCTCTTTGGCAAGTTCTTCCATTTTTTCAGCGAAAGGAGTTGCAGTAAAAGGGGCGTTTATTTTCCAAGCTGACTCACCTCGTTCAAGGCTAAATTCCCCTGCGGAGCGAATAATTTTGACCGTGGTGATTTCGTTGGAAAGAAGCTTCCAGAAGTCTTGGGGAAGATACGAAAGTGTTTCTTTTTGAAGGCTAGCAACTAAATCATTGCTGATTACAAATATAGGCCCTTCTCCACCCAACCTCGCAAAGAACCCTGGTTTTGGTGCTAGAGGTTTCCCGATGATCATTTTTTTCAATGGTTTCTTGGAATCTGCCAAGCCTATTTCCAAAGTAACAATGGGTTTATCCAAGCCATACTTACTGACCAAATCTTCCTTAGTTGGCGTTTCTTCAAGGAATTCAGCAACTTCAAATGTGGAGAGGGAATTTGCAAGTTGAGAAACTTTTGGATCATCAATTTCAACACCCTTGGGGTTTAGTATTACCCACTTACCTTCAGGGGCTTTAGAAAACGCTATATCCGAAGATTTTGTCTTGATGTTAATTGCGTTGATATCGGTAGTGGCAAGATCAAGAATTCGCTTACCCCGATAGGCCATTGCAGGTCGGGCTGCAAGGGTAGCAACAACTTCTTCAACAAAATTCACTCTGGGAAAACCATCCACTGAGATATAAAGCTTCTTTGCCTTGGCATCCTTTTTACCTAGGAAATAGGTGACTGAACGGGTTTTCTTTTCAGGAACTTTATCCTTGGCTAAGGGTTTGGTTTCTTCTTCCAAAGTAATGGTGATTTTATTCTCGGGCTTTTCTAATGCGAAATCTGCGAGCTTGGGGTTATCAATAATATCTGCGCCCCGAGCCTCAAGGGTGGAAAGCTTGGTTAGAAGTTCATTCACTTTTTCAGGATCTGCATCGGCTTGTACTGGGGATTCGATTTTCCATCTGCCCTCTTTTTTTACAAGTGATAGCGATGTACTTCCCTGTTGGATTTCGCATTTCACAGCATCAGTTGCATTGATACGTGCAAGCATGGGGTCACGAATTTGATCAACCGATACAAAAATATTCTTGAGGCCATCGCCATTGATTTCAAAGATTTGATCGTTATCAAGGATTTTAGCGAAGCGCATTTCTTGAATGATGGTTTCTTCTTGTGGGGGCATACCGGGGGGAGTGCCGGGCACGGGTGGCCTGATCTTCTTGCTGGTTTTGGTGGAAGAGACATTCCCAATTTGCAGGGTAATGGTGGAACCATCATTACGGGTGACGAGGAGAGTTCTTTCCGGCTTAGCCAACCCAGCCTTGGCGAGATCTTGCGTGACGAATTTTTCAGCCCACAGGTCTGGGATTGCGCCAAGGAAAGCATCGCGAGCTTTGGGGTCGAGGTTGTCTTTGCCCACAGGTTTGGAAAGCTGCCAATCATCAGCATTGTTTACAAGGTTGAAGGAAGTTTGTTTGCCTTCGATGTCGAAATTAACTGAAACGGATTTGGCTAGAAGTTTTTCATTTTTCTGGGAAGAGGAAAGGGAGCCTTCTTTGGAAGTTGCAGCCAATCTTTCGCCTTGGAATAATCTGCGTTGCTGGAAGAAGTCTGCAGGGTGATCGAGCGATGCAATCAGGCCTGGCCCCAGCCTAAGAACGAGATTCTTTTCTGGTATGCGCAGAAAGGTGGGGAGGGAGAATTTATTTTCCAAGTTAGTGACGGGATCAGATTCAAATTCGAGAGTGATATTCTCGAGGTCCTGAGAGTTTGGTTTTTGCCAGGCGAGTTTGATTACAAGTTCTGGATTATTGGGGACTTTATCCTTGATAGGAGTAAAACGGGAACGAAGGCCAAGAAGGAGATCAACAATTTTGTTAACTTCCGAGGTACGGGTGGGCCATTTTCCGGGGAGGCTCCAAGCTTCGTTTTCTGAAGTGCGTTCTAACTTAACAATTTGATTACCTTTGACGATTTCAATTTTCCGCAGATGGGTAGCACGGATATTTTCCAAAGGGGCCAAATCGGTCTTATCAATTGATTGCTCAACCGTGGGCTTGCGATCCAGCCAATACATGGCAAGAACCCCCACAAAAAAGCCAAGAACAAGAGTTGTTTTCCAATTCATTCCTAGTCACTCCAAGGCAAATTCGATTATATTTACAAGGATTCAATTAGCGCATTCTGCGCAGAATTAGCACAACAAAACCAAGGTAAGCAAACATCCCAGGTAAACCCAGTTGGCATGCCCACAACCATAGATCTTGTGATTGAGCAGAAAGTTCCACTCTGGGAAATTTCCAAGGTGTGCTGGGACTTGGCAGAAAATCATCCCTGCCCAGAAGCCAGTTGCAAACATCCAATACAAGCCTCTCTTTTACAGGGGGAAGATCCGGGCCTACAAGAAACCAACTTTCCCCGATCACAGCCACCCTAACGGTTGATGGATGTTTTTCCTCTTTACCAAACCATTCTTCGGGCAGTGGAACTTCAGCAGCAGCACCCACGGGGAAAGGCCCCCTGCGCTTGGCGTCAAGATTACCTTTGTTAGGATCTTTATCATCGGGGTTATAAGCGGGCGCCTTGCGTTCTCCCGAATTGGGTTGCATTTCTGGGAAGGGTTGAGATTCGTTCCAAGAGTCTTGCGATGTCTGAAACAAATCGGGGTTGTATACGAGGTTCATGCCTTTGGGGGATTCGAAATAAACGGGTCTAGGGTGCCTAAGACGCAATTCCAAAGGTTTATCTGGTGATTGGCTACGGGCAGTAAGTCGCATGGATTCACGGATGGGGTGCGCCTTTTCTGGGTAATTGGGTTTGAGCGCGGGAGGTCGACCTGCGCCTTCATTCCAATTCAGCAGCAAAGGTGGAATCTTGACTGCGGTACCGCCTGTAAGCAATCCGGCCATCTGTTCGCCAAAGCCTTCAACCTCTTCATCAAAAAGGACGGTTTGTTTGCCGAAGCGAAAACCAAGTTTTCCAAGCATATCTTCGAACCCATCGTTAGCAATAAAGCCTGGGGGCACAGGTCCCTGATCAGAGGGTTCAGAAACAGGGCCAAGAAGTGCAAAAACAGGTTTGCCTTTTTTAATGAAACTCTGCATTGCATTGATCTGTGCTTTTTCGAGTCCATGCAACCAGAATGGAAGATTGCGATCATCGGTAATTACATCATGAAGTGTGGGCCTTGGAACAATCAAGAGGTCGCAATCTGCTAGCAGGATATTCATTTTGGCTTCGAGATCGGTCATGCGCTGTTGTTCAACTAGGGAATCAACATCGAGGAGGTTGCGTTCTTTGAGAGCTTCATCTTTTTGTTTTTTGAAGCGCTCTTTTGCATCTAGAATGTTGCGCAGTTCGCTTTCAAAATATTCCACCTGATCCCTTCGTGCGTTTTCAGACAGTCGCCCGCCTCGAAGGAGTTCAGCGTAAGTTTTTTCAAGTTCAGGGATGGGGGTTGATTTCCACTGGGTGACCATTTTCCCAAGGGACTCAATTCCTTTATCGAACCTTTCGAGATTCAAATTAAGATTGCGAAGCCTTTGATCAAGTCGATCTAATTTGCTTTCATCGAAGGTATAAGCAACGGAAGAGGAAGGTCGTTGTCGAAGTTTACGGAGGATAAGATCCTTGACATCGAATCCCTGACTTTCGAGGGATTTTCGTAGCCCTGCGAGCCCGAAGGAATCGGTACCTTTCGAGGTAAGCCATTCATCGACGACCGCAATTGCGACTTTAGGTTTAGGTGCATCAAGGCTTAGGATTCTACGAACAAACGGTTCTGCAGCGCCCAATCCTTCAGAGCCTTGGGGCAATAACACTAGATTGCCACGCCCTTCGTTTGCAAGTTGGGAAGAAGTTTTATCGAGTCTATAGAATTCGTTGAAACTGATTCGCTGTAGGATTTCGGTGGGGGCAGCGGAAGCAAGAGGCGCTTTTTTAGCCCAGAAGAAGATGCTATTCTCCGGTGCGGTTTCAATCGCTTTTCTAAGCTCAGGTGCACTCTGTGTCAGTTGATTTAATTTTCGCTCGTAGCTTTCTTCTTCGACATCAAGGACAACCACTTTAAAGCGTGGGCCAAACTCCCGCAGTTGATCTACTAGATCCTTCACCTTGCCCACCACCAGGCGTTCGGCGGCGTAGTCATAACGATCGGGTTTGTCGGTAAAGTTGCCATAGGTTTTATGAAGTTGGCAGACAACGATGGTGGTTTCTTCTTTAAGGTTTTGAAGCCTATCTTTAAGATCTTTAGGCAAAGTGAAAAGGTGTGCGCGGGTAAAATCAAACAAGGCGTAGTTATAGAAGCTGGAAAAGTTAACGCCTAAAACCAGAATGGTTGCAAGGGCTATTTGAGCAGTGGCGCCAACGCCCATTGCGTTTTTTCTTCCTGCTGCGAAACTTAATGCAATAAAGAGTTCAATCGCAATAGCAGCGAAGCCGATGAAAAAACCCGCAAGGGCAAGCAGGGGAATAATTCCAAATTCGCAGGAACGAATCTGGGCAATAATATCTTTTACGGAGGTGGCAAGATCAGCAGGGTTTGCAAGGATGATAGTTGCAAAACCAAGGAGAAAGCCAGTTAAGCCAAGAAGTCGAACCGAGGCATGAAACTTGGTGAACAATCCGGTTTTTTTTTCTATTTGTGTTTTCATGGTAATATTTTCCTAGCGCCAGCGCCTGCTTTCAAGGCTTCGAACAGTAAGGAACAGACAGAAAAACGCAGTGCTGACATAGAGGATAATGGGTCTGGTATCGAAAATACCGCGGGTGAAAGATCGTTCGAAATGCAAAGGCACACTAAAGAAATAAAGGGTGCGATAAAACAACCCACCATCTTGTTCTGGACGCCAAAACCCTGCGACTAAAAATAACAAACTTAACCCCATTGCAATAAGAGCGGAAACCATTTGGTCTTTTACAAGGCTACTGACCAGAATGCCGATGGAAAGAAACATCGCACCCGCCAAAAACATTCCGAGATAGGTGGAGAGCACAGGGAAGGGATCAATTTCTGATTGAAAATCAATGAGGTGTGGTCCCTCAGATTGGAAATGATTCATGCCACCAAGAATGCCAATCACCAAACCTGAAACAATCATGAGCAGGCCTGAAAGCCTCCAAAATGGTTCAAGATTAATGGGAAATTGAAGCACAATCCCAGCAAGAAAGATGATCAATCCGAAAATAAAAACAAAGGAAGCAATGCCTAAAGGAGCATGCAATTCGAACGCATGCCAACCTAGAAGAGCGGGGAGATAACAGAGCGTGGGAAGCCAAAGTACAACATAAAAGGCAAGGCATCCAAGATATTTGCATAGCACGACTTGCCAATCGAGAAGTGGAGCGGTCATTAGCATTTCCAAGGTACCTGCGCTGCGTTCTTCAGCAAAAAGCCTCATGGTAAGGATTGGTGGAATGAAGAGAAACACGAGCCAGAAACGTTCATCAGCAAACATGGCTTGCATGGGAAATTCTGTTCCCTTGGGACCAGCGGTTGTTAAAAGATCGAAGGTTCGATTAAAAAGGTAGCCAGTGACTGCAAGGAAAACAACAAATAAAACATAGGCAATAGGGGAAAGAAAGTAAGCGCTGAATTCTCTGCGTAAAAGAGTTCTGGCACTATAAAGGCCACGAACAAGATAGCTTGCAATGAAAAAGATAACAGCACCAAGCGCAATCGCAATTATTATTGCAAGTACAGTGGGTTGTGTTGATTCAATTAAAGTAATTTCCTGCATGATAAAATCTCCAAGAGGGACAATCATCCACCTGCCAAGGCGGATTCTTCCCTATCAACAAGTTTAATGAACATTTCTTCCAAGGTTTGATTCTTGGAGCGCAAGTCTTCGAGAGGGCCTGCCAAGGCAACTTTACCACGATTGATGATGATGGCCTGATCGCAAGTCATCTCCACTTCGGAAAGGATATGGGTAGAAAGCAGAATGGTATGCCTAGAACCAAGTTCACGAATAAGTTTACGGGTTTCGCGAATCTGGGTGGGGTCAAGCCCTGCAGTGGGTTCATCCAGAATTAGCACCGCGGGGTCTGCAAGTAAAGAATCGGCCAACCCGACACGCTGCCTATACCCTTTGGAAAGGGTGCCAATAATTTGGCTTCGAACTTCACCAAGCCAGCAACGATTCAAGCATTCATCAACGCGCTTGGCACGAAGGCTACCATGGATACCTTTGATACCTGCCCTGAAGGTAAGGTATTCAACAACGCGCATTTCTGGGTAGAGTGGGCAACTTTCGGGCATATAGCCAATTCGCTTTCGGACTGCGACGGGATCCCAAAAAACGTCAATACCATCGATAGTAACCTGACCCGAGGTAGCGGTGAGAAATCCAGCAAGGATACGCATGGTGGTAGATTTACCTGCGCCATTGGGGCCAAGGAATCCGACTACCTGGCCTTTCAGAACATCGAAGGAAACACCTCCCACTGCGAGGAAATCGCCGTAGTACTTAGTGAGATTTTTAACATGAATCATAAGGTATCACCTTCCAGTCAACAAAAAGCCGGTTATCAAGTGGCCAACTTCTTTAAAATTAATCGATCTTGATGGATAGATCAAGGAGTTCGCACCAGAGAAGCAAATGATAAACTAGGCAAAATGTTATTCTGCAGCAACCAAGGTCCGGTTACCAGAAGAATAGCTTCTTTTTTTGGCAATGAGTTGCGATTGGAGTTCTTGAAGATCTGCGGCCAATAAATTGGAATCATTTTTGGAAAAGTCGGCTTGTCCGAATCGGACTGCATAAAGCGTGCGGGCAATTTTTTCGGGAATCATCACTAACCGAGGTTCCAATTGCAAATGGAGCAATTCTATTTTCAACTTAGCTGCAAACTCGAGAGGGGTCTCGCCGGGGGCGGGAGACATACGCAGATGTATCAAAGCGAAAACTTTCAGCTTATCATAGTTAATTCTTATAGGGTTTTGGCCAACATATCTTAACGATCCAATTCCAGCTATTAGCTTGGGAAGCCCCAAAACCAATCCCACTCCAGCAAGAAGGGTAAACCCGATCCCGAGAAAAATTTTAGGAAGGGATGCGATCAACTTTTGCAGATTGGTGTTGCTCATTTCAGGAAAAAGCCTGTACCAGAACTCGGCTTGTTGGTCAGCATTGTAATCAACGATCATATCACGCCAGAAAGCCTTAGCTCGGTCGATCCATTCAACAATCATCCGCAAGAAGGAGAATTTCTGGTTTTCAAGGAGTTCGCTATCTGGGGTGGGGTCGAGAGTGAGCCAGTCAAAAATCGGCCTGCCAGAAACTATATCTTGCTTAAAAGTACCATCAGCGGAAAGTTGCGGAACAAGAACTTCAACCCAGCTATGGGCCTGATTATTACGAATAACATAAAAACCATTGTCGGAATAATTACAACCACGAAACCCTTTAATAACCCGTGAAGGAATTCCAAGGGAACGAAGCATCAAAACCAAGCCGGACGCATAGCGTTCGCAATGCCCTTTTTTAACATTTAGAAGAAAATCGACGACCGGATCAACATTGGGATTAACGCGTTTAATCTCAAGTGTATAAGTAAAATCACCACTTTGAGAAAGGTAGCTGGCTAGGGCTCGTGCAACTACTTCGCGATAAGTACTTTCAATCGAAGGCCTGCCCTGCTCACGAACGGATCCCTTTGGAAAAGTAACCTTTTGCAAACCATAACGGGGGTTTTCTTTGATGGATTCGAGAACACCGAGAGTCCACTCTTCAAGTGGACCAATCCTGGGGGTGATAAGGTCTCCGAGAAATTCGTTATCGAGGGTAGCAACGGTTCGTTCACCTTGATTTCTGGAGGGGACAACCTGCTTGTACCCCATGGGTTGTCTGATTTTAGAAACAGCCATGGAATATTGAACCGTACTGCCTTGCTCGTAAAAAAAAGACATCTCTTGATAAGGAGGGTCAATAAGCACGGGTAGCCGTGCATCAGGATCACTGTAATTAAAACGAATAGGGTCAGCAAGAAACAAGCCACCGACTTTTCTGGGAGTAAGTTCATAATTGAAGATCAGCTGTTCGGGGCCGAAGTAAGGTAGCTTTTTCTGAGCTGCTTTTGGAGCGGGTTTTCGCAAGACCCTTCGATTCCAAACACCATTTTCATAATGCTCAAGCACCGCACCGCGCCAACGTTGATCAATGGCTAATCCGGGATAGGGTTTATCATCAATATCGGTAACCGAAACCGTCATTGCGATATCTTCATTAAGTTCGATTTCGCCCGTCTTATTTAAATTCATTTGCTCTGCAAAGCCAGTAACCCCTGCGCCCCCTGTACTCCGGATTTGGCCAAACCTAAGCAACGGGTTCCAAGAGGCTGAATCAGTTCTCGGGGTGACGAGAAAAATTCCAATACTAAAAACACCAAGCACTAAAGTCCAACCAATGCTTGGAAATAGACCCATGCTTCGAAGCGAAGGCCTGGATTCTAATGGGTTGGTGGAAAGTTCCACCTCGCCCCGAGTAGCTTGGTAGCGCTTTAAAATCCATACCAGTGAGAAAAGGTAAGAGGAAAAAAGAAACGCAAAAATAGTGCCCGTAGTTAAAACACAAGCGAGGCTGACTTGTAACATACCCATACCCTGAAGAATCCAAAAATCTCTTCTGCCCTTCGGTCCGAAAAGCCTGAGCATAACTAAAAAAGCAAGAATGGGGCCAACGAAAGGAACCAGAGCAGTAGGCATAGGCAACGATTGCGGAGAGCCGGCATCTTTATAGATCTTAGAAAAAACCCAAAAACAGCCCAGCACGGAAATAAGAACACCCAAGAAATTAGAGACCGCGGTCGCTAAAATTCTACGCCCCTTGCTTACGTACGAAATCCAAAGGAAGGCATAAAATAGAGGTAAAAACATAATCAAGCTAGGCACAAAAGCCATTTCGGATTCCAACAAGCAAGTTGTGGAAAGTGCCAAGGCAAGATGGCCCAGAAAATGTAATTGCGGGTCCAGCTCTGAATAAGACTTTTCCTCAATTGAATTAATATCCATAATCAAGCTTCCCCCATAAGGGACGGAGGCTCGTAGAAACCTTTTTCACGAGCAATTTTTGCATCAAGAAATGGCGCAAGCCTATCTTTCAATGGCTCAAATGAATCTGAACTATTAATTCGCCTTAGAGCCAAAGTTGCTGGAGGCAGGGTTAATTTTTCTATCTCGTTTGCGGCCTTGGTACAAGCATTGCGGTATTCCGCCACGCTGGTACAAGCGTTAGCGGGCGCGAGATGCTGCAAGATTTTTACACCAAATGCATACTCTGCCCGCTCATCAAAAAGAGCAACTTCCGCAGCCAGCACCAAAACCACCATTCTGTTTCCACGAACTCTGCAATAATCATGCACCACTGTTGCAGCAAAACTAATAAAGGATTCAAGCTCGATGTTGTTGCCTATACCAAGATCAAGTACAAGCAGTAAATCATCACCCGGAAAATCTTCCAATTCGCGAACCATGAGCTCGCCGCGCCTAGCAGAGGTACGCCAATGAATGGCACGCGGACTATCCCCCTGCCTGTAAACCCTTAAGCCGTGAAATTCTTCCTGCGCAAGTGGATGAAATCGTGCAATGTTGCCCGTATCATCAAGGGCAGAAAGCTTAGCGATGAAATTTTCCAAGGAACTCGGCCTAGATAAACCAAGTTTGGGGAGGACGAGAACTTCATCGTTTTGCTCTGCCCATATGCGCTTTTGCACCAAACCAAACGGGTAACTACCTCTTAATTCCAACTTAGCAAGTTTCAGATTACCTCTATGCAAGGGAAGAATTCGGGACTGCAGATAATACCTTGCATACGCCCCAAGAGAAGGAATGGCCCAACCCTTTCCCCGATCGCTTGAAGCATCGAGAAGATACCAAGGTGGTATTATCTTGTTTTTAACATTATTGACTTCAATCTGATAAATGCCTGGAACCCCGGCATAAAGCTGATCCGGAAAATAGCGCTTGACGGTGACATACTTAAGGCGCCTAGAGGCAAACATCGCATTGAAAAAGAGTGCGAGTAGTAAAAAATATCCCATCAAAGATAGAAGATTAATGCTTTTATAGACACCTATAAAGACCAACAAAGCAGAAAACAGCGAGAATATTTTACCAAGAGGTAGGAGAGCACGCTTGCGCGGTTTGATCTCTTTAACCAATGCGTTTTTATCTTGCTCAAAAGAAGCAGAGGCTGAATCCACCATTATTTATTCCGGAACTACCAGACGATCAAGGATATCGCCCAAAATCTGCTCCGCAACCCGGATTGCTCCGGAACCACCCGCAGACCTTGGCATGATTCGGTGCGCCAACACATGCTTTGCCAGATTTTTAACATCGTCTGGAACCACAAAGCCCCTGCCACGCATCAGAGCAATCGCCTGTGATGCACGATAAAGACCCAGAGCAGACCGAGTGCTGGCGCCAAGCAAAATATCAGGGTGCCTGCGGGTAGCTTCAATCAAATCCAAAAGATAATCTGCAATGCTGTCTTCTACTGTAACCTTGCAAACCATGCCTTGGATAGCAACAAGGTCTTCACTAGAAAGCACTGATTTCAAAGCATCGACGGGTTCACCATTGCGATGCCCAACCAAGATTTTCTTTTCAGAGGCCCTGTCAGGATACCCAACAGAAAGCCGGATCATGAAACGATCCATCTGGCTTTCGGGCAGGGGATAAGTACCTTCAAACTCGCGTGGATTTTGAGTAGCAAGCACAAAAAAAGGTGGCCCTAATAAGCGAGTTTTCCCATCAATCGATACCTGACGATCGCTCATCGCTTCAAGTAATGCGGACTGGGTTCGGGGGCTGGAGCGGTTGATTTCATCCGCAAGAATGATTTGTGAAAATATGGGGCCCGGTTGAAATACGAAGGCCCCGGTGCTTTGCTGAAAAACACTGGTTCCCAGCAAATCGCTGGGCAACAAATCGGGAGTGAATTGAATACGATTAAAAGAACAAGAAAGGCTTTTTGCAATCGACCGGGCAAGAAGTGTTTTACCTATGCCTGGAACATCTTCTACCAGCAAATGGCCTTCTGCAAGAAGGGCAACCATTGCCAACTGTACGACCTCTGATTTCCCCAGCAAAGCAGAGGAAACATTTTCGCAAACGCGGTTGATTGAATCTATAACACCTGAATCAACCTCAAAAGGCTGCATCATCTGTTTTTTTTCTCTACTCTCCATTGCATCCTTTACCGCTATATTCATCAAATAATCCTAATAACTTTCTGAATGAATCCTACATGATTAGTAGACATCACTCCTTTAAAAATTGATACTAAAAAGCAGATAATTGATGATTCTTCATAATTCGTTAACGACAAGCAAAGTAGTAAACCTGACCCGAATCCAAAAGCGCAAACTCAGGCTTATCCATTAAAGCAGGATCAGAAACACCCTCCAACCTTATTACCCGTGCCTGAAAAAGTTTTTTTAAACCATCATGAAAAGATGGGCAATCTAAATAAGAATAAGCATTCTGCAACATCTCAAATAACTCTGGTAGCGGGCATTTCCCAGAATCCAACTCACCCCTACGCCATTGCAGATATCGCACTACCTCGATCGACCAAGGAACTTCTTTCAGCAAACCCGGAGGCACCAAAGGGCCAGCTTGCTCGAGCCGGTCCAACGCATCTAGAATTCGCTTTTCAAGCGATTCAATTTTCTGAGTCCAATGACTAGCTTCTTGCAAAAGTTTTTCAGATATTTCCTCAAGCCTTTCCTGCATTCGCACCACCCCGACCGCAGTGGCTTCTTTTTCCTTCTTCAGCAAACCCAACGCCTCATCCAAAGCGCGCACCGGAGATTCTCTTTCGTGAAGAAAACGAATGCCCTTTGCGGTAATTTTCACCCACTGGCATAATTTTTTCCCCTCTCCTTCACTACGCACCAACTCGATGAATTGCCTGTCCAAAGCATTCTGGGCAACCTCTGCTGCAAGCCCCGTCTTCGATGCAAATAAGCCTTCCTGCTTAGAAACCTTGAACAATAAATGTTCCCCACCAGAAGCCACAACTTTTCTCAAAGCTGCTACCAACATATCTGTTTCGTGATTCATTAATTACCTCTGGCTTCGCAATACCTACGCCATAAATATTCAAGAAAACGAGCCAAAACTGTCTCTGAACATTAAACTAATTCTTTATACACCATAAGGAGCCCCGTCATGAGCATTAATCAGCCAAAAAAACGCATACTCAGTGGCGTTCAACCCTCGGGCAAACTTCATCTGGGAAATTACTTTGGCGCAGTTAGGCAGCACATCGAACTCCATCATAGCGCAGAATGCTTCCTTTTTATTGCGGATTATCACTCTCTTACGACCATCCATGATGCCAAAACCCTGCGGGAAAACACTTCCGATGTCGCACTTGATTACTTGGCACTAGGCTTGAATCCTGAGAAAGCAATCTTTTTCAGACAATCCGATGTTCCCGAAGTTACAGAGCTTGCTTGGATTTTTTCCACGGTCACCAACATGGGTCTTTTGGAACGAGCTGTTTCCTTCAAAGAAAAAATCGAAAAAGGTATCGATGCCAGTGTTGGATTGTTCTATTACCCCATCTTGATGGCAGCTGATATTTTAATTTATCGTTCGACCTTGGTACCAGTAGGAAAAGATCAAATTCAGCATGTGGAAATGACCCAGGACATCGCAGGAAAGTTTAACCGTACCTACGCCAATATTTTTCCGATCCCAGAATATAAGCTCGATAAAGAATCGAAAGTTCCGGGCATTGATGGGCAGAAAATGAGTAAATCGTATGGCAACACCATTGAAATATTCGCAGAAGGAAAGGCCCTGGAAAAAAAAGTGATGAGCATCGTCACCGATAGTACGCCGGTTGCAGACCCCAAGGATCACCAGCAGTGCAATGTGTACACCCTTTACTCGCTCTTTGCATCGGAAGAAGAAAAAAAACAGCTTGCTGAAAAATATCAAGCAGGCGGAATGGGGTATGGCGAAGCGAAAAAATCGCTGCTTGCCAAGATCAACACCTATTTTGAAACAGCCCGCATCAAGCGCAAAGAATTAGCTGCAAACCCCGGTGTTGTAGAGGAAATTCTGAGGGATGGGGCAAGAAAGGCGAGAGCAGAGGCCCGCGCCACCATCGACCTTGTGCGTGACGCTGTAGGTATGAAGAACTACTAACATGCTTAATATCTTATATTTTATTTCTTTAAAATTTTAAAATAGAATCCTTGCATTGTCTGACGAAGCGTATTACATAAGTTTAACTGAATTAATTGAGGATTGGTTTTAACATCCCAAAAACCAGCGAGTGCTTTTTTAATATTGCAGGTGCTTTGGCAAGGAAGCTAATAAGGGGTAGGATGCCCCACTTTATTATTGGCTTACTTTAAGTTTTGCCTGCGCTGCATTCCAATCTCCGACAACAGCATTAACTTCCCTCGAAACCCTTTCACGCCAGATTCTTAGCTTGATCGTCTTGCCCGGATCCATTGAACTAACAACATTTATGAAGTGGTTTTCATTGCGAATCACGACATTATCAATCTGCAAAACAACATCCCCTTTGCGGATTCCAGCAAGCGCAGCGGGGGTTTCAGGATAAATGGACTCAACCAAAGCGCCCTGCAATCTTTCCAGCCCAAGCTTTTGAGCATCTGCAGATTCAAAAGAAGGCGCAACTTGAAGGCCAAGGTATCCTCGTGAAACCACACCTTTATCCAAAAGATTCCGCACCACTTTTTTAACCATGTTGATGGGAATACTAAAGGCTACCCCGCTATTGTTGCCACTATGCGATGCGATCGCAGTATTTAACCCGATGATTTCGCCATCAATATTTGCGAGAGGGCCACCGCTGGAACCCGGATTGATAGCTGCATCGGTTTGCAGAAAATCCTTGATGCGAATGGTATTTCCCAAACTGACCTGACCGCGCTCGCGGGCGCTGATAATTCCATGCGTTACGGTTTGGTGCAGACCAAATGGGCTACCAAAAGCAAGCACCCATTGCCCGACTTTTACCTGTTCGCTATCCCCCAAAGGCGCAGTCACAAGCGATTCAATATCTTCAAGCTTAAGCAACCCGATATCAGATTCAGGATCAGACCAAACCTGAACTGGATGAAGAATTCGGTTGTCATGAAGAGTGATTGTAATCTGCTGGGGCTGGGATTGTGAAATAACATGATTATTGGTGATAACAAAAACACCTGCCTGACCAGGGACACGAATTAGCACACCCGAGCCTGACTCATCTACTGATTTGCCTTTTTTCCCAGGCTTCAGAGCTTCAACAGAAACCACTGCAGGCGAAATTTTACGGGAAACCGTTTCAAATCGTTCGCCCAGTCTTACCGATTCACCAGGGGGAACTGCAACCTTGTTATCGCCATCAGCATGAAGATCAGCGCCGTTCTGGAATCTGGCTCCAACAATCCCACCACAAAACGCACAACCACCCAAGAAAAGGGCCAACATGACTGATTTCATAATAGTCCCCAAGTTTCGAAGCGAAGGCGAAAGGTTGGAGTTCAAAATCCCGAATGGGAAAAGAACTCTCGTAAAGTAACTTTTCAATTCTAACGCTGAATTTAAGAAAGATTGCAAAAGTGAAAGGTTTTCAGGAAAGTTCCTGCCCTACCTATTCGTTATAAAACGAACCTGGCTCAGGAAATTATTCCCAAGCCAGGAAAATTCATCAAAGTTCCAACCGAGAACCTTAGGATTCATAATCTGCCAAGTTCACCGATTCCATGCTATCCACCAACCCTAATGTGCGATCTGAAATCTTCGCCCAACCTGCATTGCTGCGGCTGCTTTGGGTATCCCAGCCATGACCTTCTTCC
>Ga0194045_1000252_pt1 | contig 17376 bp, 17 predicted proteins | sample JunL6211m_MetaG_FD_161686 | JGI IMG/M metagenome (GOLD analysis project Ga0194045, IMG submission 161686) | Anoxic zone freshwater microbial communities from boreal shield lake in IISD Experimental Lakes Area, Ontario, Canada - Jun2016-L626-11m | ecosystem: Environmental > Aquatic > Freshwater >...
CGGTGATGGAAATGCAGTCTCTTGGATTCAATCTGTATTCCATGGATTTGGCGCATCGTGGGTTGTGCCGGGAACTGGAATGATCCTCAACAATCGTCTAACTGGATTTAACCTCGACCCGTCCTCACCTAACTTCATCGCTCCAGGTAAACGCCCAGCCCATACGCTTCAAGCTTTTACGGTAACCAATCCAGATGGATCGCTTAAATATGTCGGTGGCACTCCGGGTGCAAATGTGCAAGTCCAAACTAATTTCCAATTAGTCACTGGATTAATTGATGAAGGCATGTCAGTACAAGAAGTCGCAGAGGCGCCTCGCTGGATGCACCTTTCAGATCCATCGACATCTGCAGTCAATGAAGAAGTAAAAGGCGTGCTCTCTATCGAATCTAGATTTGGTGAAGATGTAATCGCAGATCTCAAAGCCCGAGGCCACGATGTAGTAGTGCTTCCAGAATACGGACACGCCTCATCCGTTCAAGTACTTGAGGTACTGCCCGGAGGTAGTTTTGCGATTGGATCTGACCCTCGTTCAGAAGGTCATGCTGCCGGTATTTGAAAGACCCCATAAGCCTATGTAAAATAGTCGCATGATTATTTCTGGTATAAATTTGGTCGGCGTTTTAACTGCATTCATCGTTTCATTTATCAGCGGCGCCATCTGGTTTGGCCCGAAGACATTTTATCCAGTCTGGATGAAGGCTAAGGGCATGTCGTCTGGTCAATTAAGCACCAGCCAAAGCAAGCCACTTCTCCTCTTTGGTGGCACGATTCTTGGTGTTTTAATTCAGACTCTTACGCTGGCAATAATTATTAATTCACTAGGCAAACACATTGATATTGGAATTATTGATGGGGCGGGTATTGGTTTTGCACTTGGGGTTGGAATATCAATGTTTTCTTCCCTCTCTCACCGATTATTTGGTGGGGAAAGTCTTAAAGTGTGGTTGATCGAAACTTTAAATGATGCAATTAATTTAACAATTGCGGGTGCGATAATCGCCTTCTTTAATTAGTATTCATTGCTTCATCGAATTGAGGGCTGTTCTATTTACCATGGCTCTCGGGATAGCACATTTCCGCACCATGCTCCTGCCGGAGCAAATTTGAATCCAATTGAACAGCGTATATAACGCAAATCCGCAAATTTTAGCGCGGGGGAATTATTCATCAATCTGGAGTCCCCCAAATTGTAATTCATAAACTTTGGATCTAACTTGGAAAACCACTTATTACTTTGTGAAATCATATTCAGCCATTGGATATTTGGAGCCAATTCTGAATGTAACGTAACAAGATAACTGTCTCCAGCACTGCCGTAAACGATATTTCCTGCCACAAGTGAATTGAGCGCTTTATCGGATACCTGTATCCCAACTTCACTTGAAGCTAGCACAGAATTACCCGTTACCGTAACACCATTGGTATCGCCGATTTGAATTCCATATGTTCCACCCCTAATAATATTATTATGAACGTGAACGTTGCTTGTATAAAGTTTTGTATTGGTATCGGCTTCAATTCCGCCTTCCACGCCTATGCCAACGTCAGTTTTTGGTTGCAGCACATTTGCATGAACATCCACATCCTTTGAGCCCCATATTTCAATTTCATTATAAACATTGTTACTTGAATAATTTCCAACAACTTCGGAATTGTTCACACCGTCTTCAAAAAATATTCCATTTGCCGGATGCATACCAACGACCTTGGCGTTATCTGCAATATAATTATCTGAAACTAATGCATGGTCGACTAGTCTAAGCCAGATACCCTGTTCACCATTTTGCCTTGCAACATTTCTGCTAAAACTAATATCCGTAGTAGGCGTGTTTTTGTAATCTGGAATCACAATTGTACGTGAGGCGCCGAATCCGTCAGTTGAATTTCCGATTGCTAGATTGTCGAATACCTTCGCATGCTGACAATCCCACAGTGCCACACCGTTTACCCGGTAATTCTGAAAGAGCGCAGCGGTGCCATTGTTAAGTGAAATATTTCCATTAACTACGACTTGTGAAGCTTTCCAAATACTGATGGCGTGATTTGCCGTTGAACCCTCGACTCTATTTCCTGTAATTCTAATATCCTGCTCATCTTCATCTTTAGGAGTGGCATTAATCCAAATTCCACGGAAATTATCGGTAATAATGTTTCCCTCAATTACCAAATGACTGACTCTTGTCGCTGAGATTGCATGACCGTCAACATATGTGTCGATGTCCTGCACACCTATGTCGTGTATATAGTTATTGCGAATCACTACCCAGCTGCAGTCGATTAACTCGATTCCATTGCCAAATTTAGATGAAATCTCAAATCCTTCAATAACGATTGGATCTGCCTCAGTTCCATGGCAGTTGGAATTAACTATCGCTTCATGCTTGACATAGTTTCGCTGCGAAATCTTCATTCTTAAAGTCTTTTGGCCGAAACTACCATCAAGTCCCTGGACTGTTAGCGTGACGATGTAGTTTCCAGGTTTTCCAAATACATAGGTCGGGTTAGCGGCGAACTTATCAACATCAATCCCATCTGATGCATCAAAATCCCAGCGATAAGTTGGCTCGATTGGTGAGCCTTTCGCCGAGCCATGAAATGTAATTAGTTCTCCGACTTTTGCAGAGCTCTTGTCTGCCGAGACAGTTACCTGGAGCCTAGGTGGTATTGAATTTCTTGTAGGAATTCCCAAACTTGAAATAGCAGAATCTTGATTAAAAGAAGTAAATAGAATCACGATTATTACTGAAATTACTCTTCGTGTAAATCGATTCATGCTAAATTTTACCGCTACAAACTGGAAGACTCAACTTCCATTCTGTCATTTAAGAGTTCGTAACTATCCATTGGCTGAATGACTGGCCTCTAAATACATATACCTTTGCGCTGCCACGTCCATAAACGGCTGCAAAATCCTTTTCCTTTCTTTTGCGCAATGTCCCCAACATAATGACTTTTGGACAGCCAGTACCAGGTGCACGTAGACCTTTCATTCCATCGCTTCGGCTCCAAGGATTCGCCATTTCCTTTATCTCAACGAGCGAGTTCATTGGAACGCGTATTGAATTATGGAGTGAGCCAAGTTTTTCTAAAGGAGAAAGCTGCAAAATAAGCTCGTTACCCTCTTCAATTACCTTTGCCATAACTAAATCTTACGCCGACAAACGTATTTAGCTGCCTAACCTCAACTAAGATTTCACAATGATATTAAGATCCGCACAGCCATCGGATATATCCGCAATTACTGGGATTTATAACGAAGTCATTGCGACTACTAATGCGATCTATCGAGACGACATAGTTACTGAATCAGAGCGCCTTGCTTGGTATGAAAGTAAAGTCAATGACGGCTATCCCGTAATAGTTGCTGAATTAAATGGCGAGGTAATCGGTTACGGCCTCTACGGAGGTTTTAGATTCGGCGAAGGCTACAAACTCACCGTCGAGCACAGCATCCACGTTAGGTCTTCCCATCGAAGAACAGGGGTAGGTCGCACTATCCTCAAAGAACTCATAGCAATTGCAACTAAGGACGGTCGACATGTCATGGTCGGAGCTATTGATTCAGGTAACGAAGCATCAATCAAGCTCCATGAAGAATTTGGCTTCCGTGAAAGTGCACGCATGGAAGAAGTAGCCCTTAAGGGCGGCAAATTATTAACGTTGGTTTTGATGCAGAAGGTACTCGACCTATAAGCCAGAGCGAATCTGTTCGGCATGGTCCAAGGGATGTTTAATGTAAGTTTCAAGCCAATTCTTGATGGTGTACTCGCCACTCTCGCTATGAGTACCTGCATTCTCCAGTTGATCTACGGTGAGTCTTTTCAAGATTTCCAACGACGATGCCCGAACAGCTCGAAAAACATTTAACGAAATCTCAATTGGTAGAACTTCGTAGCCCAAGGTTTCGTTCTCTCCCCAGGCAGCTTCGTTATATCCCTGAATTTCAGTGCCCGGTTCGGCAATCAGCCGACGCAACCGTGCATAAGACTGCGCCTCACTGTCTGCAACATGATGAATTACTTGTCTAGCAGTCCAACTCTCGTCTTTTACCTTGTCTAAATCTGTTTGGGTTAATAGAGAAGCGAGAGAGATAAATTCTTCGGTGGCTTCTTTATAACTTTCAATTGCTGCAGCTAAATCCATAACCTATGCCTTTCTAACTATGCTCGACTTCAGATTCATCGGACCAAACCCGTCGACTTTAGCCTCGATGTCATGATCCCCGGGACCATCAACTAGCCGAATTCCACGAACTTTTGTTCCGACCTTAAGAGTATTAGAACTCCCCTTGACCTTCATGTCCTTAACTATCGTGATGTCATCACCATCAGCCAATACAGTGCCTGAAGAATCTTTAATTACTCGCGCCGTTTCAACTACCTCTTCTGTGGGACTCCACTCATGTGCACATTCAGGGCAGACGAGTAAAGCACCCATCTCATATGAATACTCTGACTTACATTCTGGACATGGTGGCAATTCGCTCATACTGCAAGTTTATCGGTGTAAATAAAGAAGCATCGCTCGATAAGCCCAAAAACTACGCTTCTACTAAGAATTGACCCATAAGCCCGCCATCTTCATGGTTGGCCATGTGGCAGTGATACATGAAGGGCCAATCAGGGCTTGCATAGTCACCAAACTTGGCTATAAAAGTCACTTTCTCATTGCGTTGAATTGAGAAAGTGTCCTTCCATCCCTGCTCATACACTGGAATAGCTCCGCTACTCCGAGAAACGATTTTGAACTGGACATCGTGTATATGAAATGAATGACCAAAAATCTCGTCGTTAGTGATTGTCCAAGCTTCCGTGGCTCCGAGCTTTACATGCTGATTTATAGTACCCATGTCATAACTTTTTCCATCAAATGTGAATGGTGTTCCGGGGCCCTTGTCGGTTATCGCGACTGTACGCGAATTCGTAACTTGAGCTTGAGTGGGGAATGCATTCTTAGTTAATACTGTTGGCAAAGTGGCGATTCCCTTTGACGTAGGCTTTCCCACAACGATCTTCAAAACATCAAAGTCATTGTTGTTCAATAAACTTCCAAATTGACCAGATTGAGCGGGCTCGCCGCCCCCATATCCAAAAGCCAAACCTTTATTGAACGCCTTCAATGAGAGCGAAGAGCCAATTTTATTATTGGATAAATCGATGAGAATCTCATATCGCTCACCTGGGGTCATCAAAAGCCGCTTAACTGCGATGGGCTTATCCACCAAGCCACCGTCTGTAGCAATGACATGGAAAGACCTACCATCTGAAATTCCCAAGTTATAGACACGCTCGCTCTCCATATTAAGAATACGAAGCCGTACATACTGAGCAGGTAGGGAAACTTTTGCATTAGCAACGCCGTTCGTGAGCATCGTGTCCCCATAAATTGTGGTTGTACCAATTTGATTTGTTGAAGAAAGCGTGCGGCTGCCTAGGGCCAATGGAATGTCGTCCACGCCATATGTACGTGGCAAAGCAAGGGCTGATTCAATTGAATCCTGCACAAAGATGAATCCACCAGCACCTAAAGCCAACTGCTTTTGGGTTGTCTTATGCATATGTGGGTGATACCAATAGGTGGCTGCGTTATTCATTACTCTAAATTTAGGAGACCAGGTGTGGCCAACGGAAATTTCCTGCATTGGGCCGCCGTCCATTTCCGCTGGTAGGTGCATGCCATGCCAGTGAGTTGTCGTTGCTTCCGTTAAGTTATTCGTAACATTAAGAGTCACGTCATCACCTTTTTTCATAAACAAAGTAGGGCCCCAAAAGCCTGTACCGTTATATCCATATGTATTAGTGAGGGATCCTGATGCGATCTGCTTTGTTCCCTTGGAGAGCTTTAAGTTAAATACCTTGCCAGATAGTTTTGGCGGGATCCACAGCGCAGTTGAAACAGAAGCAGCTTCTGCGGCTTGAGAACTCATGAGATTTGGCAAAAGAACAGCGCCCAGGCCTACTCCGCTAGCCCTTAGGAAATTTCTTCTGTCGATTCCGCCGCTGTTTAGTTGGTTCTTAGTCATCCTATTCTCCACTCTGTGATTGCTGATTGAAAATACATTACTAGAAGAAATTTTCGATTAGTGAACTTTCAATTTGGGTAATCGTTTATCAATAAATTTCGGAAGCCACCAGTTTGCCTTACCCCACAGCTGCATCAGTGCTGGCACTAAGGCTGATCGGATAACGGTTGCATCGAATATGATCGCTGCAGATAAGCCGACTGCCAATTCTTTAATGATTCGCTCGCCTCCAAATATGAAGGCAGAAAATACGAAAAACATTATTGTTGCCGCTGCGGTAATTACGCCTCCTGTTGCGGCCATGCCTCGTCTAACTGCAGCACTGTTATCACCGCTGATTACATATTCCTCTTGAATTCGTGATACCAGAAAGACTTCGTAATCCATCGATAGTCCAAAGAGAATTGCAAATAGCATCATTGGAACCATCGGCTCGATTGGGCCGGGTTCGATATGTGTAATTGAGCTGCCCCAACCCCATAGGAAAACCGCAACAATTACGCCGAAGGCTGCGCCAATTGAGAGCATATTCATCGCTGCTGCCTTAAGTGGAATGAAAAGGGATCTAAAAACGAAAATCAATAGCATAAAACTCAAGAGAATTACGGCCCCCATAAAGATCGGAAGTTTGCTTGTAAGAGCACTTGCAAAATCCTTTGAAGACGCCGTGGAGCCGCCTACATAAACTTTTATGGATGAATCCCCTAATGCGGTAGGTATTGTTTTCGCTCGTAACCTATCGATTAAATCACTAGTCTCGGCCGATTGTGGGGAGCTCTTTGGATAGACAATTAGTGTAAGAACTTTTTTGTCGGCAGAAACTATTGCTGGCATAACTTCTGCGACATCAGAATCAGTTTTCACTGAATCTGATAATGAGTTCAGGGGTGATAAATCTGCATCCGTTGGTATCGCAGCAACTACTGTTAGTGGGCCTGAAAATCCAGCGCCAAATCCTTTGGTTATGAGGTCGTATGCAGATCTCGTTGTTGTGCCTTTTGCATTTGTTCCGGCATCGGCAGTACCCAATCGGATACTTGTTGCAGGAACACTAATGATGAGAAGGGTGAGCATGGAAACGATTGCAAATCGCCATGGCTTATTTTGAATTGCCTTTGCCCACTTTGCCCAGCTGCCACTTTCAATTTCATGGGTTTTGCTGCGTCTTCCTGGTAATGAAAACTTATCAATATTGTGTCCAACAATTCCAAGCAAAGCAGGAAGTAGCGTTACTGCGGCTACCATTGAAATAAGCACCGACAATGCGGCTGCAACTGCTACACCTCGAAGTGAGCTGATTCCAACTGAGATGAGACCAAGGATTGAAATGCAAACTGTGACCCCGGCAAAGAGAACCGATCTGCCGGAAGTGAATAATGATTTTGTAATTGAATCCTGAACGGATTTCCCTGAGTGTAGTTCCTGTCGAAATCTCGTAACGATAAACAATGCGTAGTCAATACCCACACCTAACCCCATGAGTGAGGCAAGAGTTGGTGCAAATTGAGCAGTTGTAATGGCATGGCTTACAAGTGCGACACTGCCGGTCAAAATAACTAAACTTAAAACTGCGACAAGTAGAGGAATAACTGTTGCGGTAATGGAACCGAAAGTTATCAAAAGTACCAATGCAGCTGCCAGTAAGGCAATACCTTCGGATGACGAAACCATAGTTTGGCTTGCCCGTGCCACTGAGTCTCCCGAGAACTCAATCTGTAGATGTGAACTCTTGAAACTTTGACCCTGTGAAATTAATTCCTTGATTGCGCCTCTGGGTAAGTCGCGCCCAGAAGCGTTTAAATCAATTTGCGAATAGGCCACAGTTCCATCGGTGCTTACCGAACGCGAATTGATTTCAAAAGGTGACTTAACCTCTGATACATAACTCAATTGACTCAATTTGGCCAAGACTGGATCGATATCTGCAGGCGTTAACTTCCCATTATCTTTACTGCCAAAAACTATTTGCACGCTTGAGCCAGTACCAGAGCCTTGGCCCTGACTACTGGCCATGAGTTCCTGTGCGATTTTACTTTCAGAGTTTGGAAGAGAGTTCGAATCGCTATATGAAGTTCCCATACTCTGGCTAATTAAGGAGGTACCTATAGCAAGTGCAACCCACGTCAGTACTGTGATTTTCCGGTACTTATTTACCAGTCTAGTTAATGTTTTCATTCTTTATCCTTAATTCAATGTTATAAAGCCAGTTGAGTTGAAACTTAGAAAAGCTACTTATTTAGATAGTTCTAAGGCAATTAGCGGACCTAATGATTCATACCATTTTTCATAACCAAGATTATTTAAATGTAAGCCAAAAGTATCTGGGTCTTCGCAATACCTTAATTCGAGTTTGTTTTCTTCCTTACTTTTTAATAGTGAAAATATGTCGTGATATGTGAAACCTAATTTTTCTAGCTCCGGCCGAATCTTTGCATTGACCTCGATCATGCTTTGGGAAAATTCATCACTTCTGGGGGTGAGCGAGTGCCAAATAACAGGAGTGTCGGCCAAATTTGTCTTCAATTTCTTAGCGACATTTAGGATATTTTGAATCACCTGATCTTCGGACAACCTATATTTACCAAAGTCATTTGTGCCTATCATGACAATAAGAATTTCTGGCTGGGATTCGATGATCGCAGGAATGAGAGCGTCTAAGTCACTTGTGGTATGACCCGGAAAGGCAAAGTTGGTGACATAGTGCGCTGGAAGCCAATATTGCCAAGGGCCTCCATGGACAATGCTGTCTCCTGCAAAAACTATTCTTCTCTTCATTACTTCCCTTTCCTCATCCAAAAATCGAGTGCTTCGGGTGCGTAACGCGCCCACGTCGCATTTGTATGTGCACCTCTATTTAAAACTCGTGATTCAAAGTCAATGTCTTCTCGATAGCCCCTGCTCGTGATTAATTTGTCTGCGAGTTTTTGGGATTGTTCATATCGCGCGTCTAGCCCTTTGGTACCACGACTCATCCACAGCTTATGTTTGCCTGGCTCTGGAAAATCTCTCATCATCTTTTCAGCTAGAGGATCTCCGCCAATCACCCAGTGTGGGGAGAAACTCAGAGATGTATGGAAGAAGTCTGGTCTACGGATAACTGCATAGATTGAGGCTAAACCACCCATGCTGGCGCCAAGAATCGCAACCTTCGCAGGGTCGATGGATTGTCCAATCCGTTGTGTAACACCAGGAACAATGACATTAGTAATGTCATCTATTAGCTGATCGGCGGTAAGGGAGTCTAGAAAACTTTCAACTTCCTCTTTATAGAGCCCGTAACTTTCAACCATCCAGTTTTCCTTTGCTCGCATGTATTGAGCTGGGACATACTCCTTCAGGCGGCCAATTGTGTCCTCGGAATAAGGTGTGTGATAGATGCAAATTAAGGTGGGAGGAGTTTGATTATTCTTCTCTGCTATTCGTATCGCAGACTGAGCTAGTTCCCATGTTGCTCTTTGATGTGGGTTAATGCCAATGTTGCGTTTATCTAGAACATTCTGGCCATCGTGCGTAATAAGAATGTTTCCACCGGGTATTCGGGGTGCCCAGTAGTCCACTGTTCGATTTCCAAAACGAACCTTCTTTATTGTTCCAGGAACCCCCCGCACCTGGAACTCTTCAATATCAATCACAGTTATCTCAGCCCTTCGTCGATCCACTAACAAGCCCTGAAACTAAGTGCTTCTGGAGGAAAATGAAGAGCGCCATTACAGGAACTGTTGCCAAGAGGGCACCTGCTGTGAAAGGTCCCCAATTCCTTCCATATTGACCGTAGATGAATTGCTGGAGACCAACCGCTACGGTCATATTTTTCCCGTCTAAACCCAAAATAACAGAGGTAATCAAGTACTCATTGAGAATCCCAATGAAAGACAGCAAGAAAGTAACGACAAAAATTGGAGTGGCAAGTGGAATGATAATTTTTCTGAAAATTTCGAAGTGCCCGGCTCCATCTATTTTTGCGGCTTCATCTATTTCTGTTGGTAGCGTATCGAAGAAACTCTTGAGCATCCAAGTATTTACGCCTAAAGCAGATCCACCAAAAATTAGGATTAATGGAATTTGATGACCTAGACCTAATAATGCAAATGATTTACCAAAGGTATTAATAATGAGAAATAGTGTGGTTGCTGCGAGTAATTGCGGAAACATCTGAACAATTAGGATGGTTGAAAGGGTGAACTTGCGCCCTCTAAATCTATGTCGGCTTAAGGAATACGCGGCAAGTGCGCCTATTGCTACCTGCATAGTTGCCGCCGAAATTGCGATTACGAGAGAGTTCTTAGACCAAATTCCAAAGGGTTTTTCTTTGTTATTAAAGAGTTGAACAAAATTATCTAGCCCTTTGTGGATAGGTATTAATTGCTGAGTACTTATTTGACCTGTCACATCAAATGCCGCAGAAATCATCCAGACCAAAGGAAATAGTGCAAAAGCGCCAACAATGACTCCAACTAAGTGGCGCCAAAGAACTTTTCTAAACCAGAAACGCCTCGTTCTACTTTTAGTGGAATACAAAGAGCTCACTTAGTTGATCCCTTCCATTGTTTTCATTCGTCTCAATCCATAAATTGAGATCAAGCCAACCATTAGGAAATTAAGAATTGAAAGTGCACTGGCTAATCCGTAGTTACTTCCCTCTTGAGCGTTAAATGCAAGCTTGTAGGTATATGAGATCAAGATATCTGTGGCACCGGCATTTCCATTAGAATTTGAGAATGTTGGACCACCTCCAGTGAGTAAATAGATTGCACCGAAATTGTTAAGCGCCATGGCTATAGAAGCAACCAATAGCGGAGCTACCGTTCTAACCACTAGTGGAAGTTTTATATGAGTAAATGACTTCAATGGGTTAGCTCCATCAATTTCAGCGGCTTCCAGAATCTCACCAGGAATTGCTTGAATAGCACCAGTGGTAATCAAAAACATGTATGGGAAAGTCATCCATAGTTCGACTATTAGTACCGCAACCCGGGCCCACCAGGGATGGGTTAGCCAAGGCGTTGAAATATGGAAAAGCCGGTCAATCACTCCAGTTTCTGTTGTAAATAAACCTGACCAAACCAGAAGTGAGAGCACGCTTGGAATAGCCATAGGAATTATGAAGATCGTTCTATAGAACCTCTTGGATCTAAGTGCTGGAAAATTGAAAACTAACGCTAAAACAAGGCCCATTAAGAAGCTGATGAGCACTAATAAGAAAGCGTTCGCAAATGTCCAAATCAAAACAGCTAAAAGTGGCCTGCGAATCTCCTCATCGGTGATGATTGATGAAAAGTTTCTCCAACCTATATTTGCTTTCCACCCCGGGTATAGAGCTTCACCGGATTGGCTCTCCATCTGGCCGTCTTTATTTGGAGCATAGATCTCGCCTGAGAGCCTATTGAGTAGGACATCTTTACTTTTGTCATAAATGAACCCGGATTTAGAGGCTTCAAGTGTCGTTAAATCCTGCGGTTGCAGAGACACACCAGAATCTAGGTTGATCACTAAATTTTGTAGTTCAGAAATGTGGCTTGAAACCTGCGATGGGCTTAGCAATTTAAAACCATCTACTTTTAAGATTGCACCATCCGCCGAGATATTCCCTTGTTCAATTTTTAAAGATTTGGCTGCTCCGCCATTACTTAACCAATAGTTTTGACTTTCATACTTAAACAAGACATAAACCTCATTGGTACCCTCTTTTATAAGAGTTTGGAATTTAACTGGCTCTAGCGTGTCAATTGGCACCTTTGAATCCTGCACAATAGCAGCGATAGCTTGAGCCTTAGAAAGTTGATGACCATTTGAATCATTAGTGAAAGCGACCGCTCCAGAATAGAAAGCAGGATAAATATGAAAAAGTGTTAAGAGTAGAACGCCTGGTAGCAAGTACTTTCCAGGAGTTTTCTTGCTTATTGAGTACGTGTAAAAGATTAAACCTGCTGAGAGGTAGAAGAAGATTGCTAGAAACCACGCTTTATCATGGAGAAGCTTTGTTCCCATTACAAGCAAGAGGAGTATGAAGCCGAATAGAATGAAATATTTGGAGCCCTTAGAAATTGACTTCAGCTTCACTGTATTGGTTCACCTCCTCTTGACGTAATAGGCCACGTGTCTGAAAAGCTTAAAGAGATCCCGGCATGTTTACCCTCGATCACCGGGATCTCTTTAGTTAGCAGGTTTAGCTATTGCCTAGCGCCTTATTTAGGTTATTTGCTGCAGATTCCATGGCTGCACCAAACTTTGACTTTCCGCTGGCCCAATCCGCAAAGGCATTGTTCCAATAGGTCCATACGCTGTTCATTTCAGCAACATTAGGCATTGGGATGCAGACTGCGCCATAAGCACCAAATTTTCCAGCGACGCTGTTTGGATCAATTGCTGCAGCAGCTTCTATGTTTGCCGGATAACTGTTATTGGCAGTTGTGATTGCCTTGCTGAAAGCAGCAGTTTGCACAACTTCAGTTAGATACTGCTTAGCTAAGAACTTATTCTTAGAGAAACGGTTCATGTATACAGCAGTAACACCACTGAATGCTCGAGCCGTTCCACCATTTACAGATGGAATCCCTGAAATTTGATACTTGATTCCAGCTTTGTCAAGTCCGTCAATTGACCAAGGACCAACAATTTCATATGGAGCTTTTCCATTTGTGAAAGCTGAACCATCATATGTATTTGACTTATCAAATAGTTTCTCGCTTAGCCATGCATCCATCTTTGAAGCATTTTTAGCTAGAGCTTTTGAGTTCAAGCCAACTTGCTTGGTATTCGTATAGACACCATTCTTGTTAGCGAATACATACCCGCCAATAGAATCAAAGAAAGGTTGCAGGAAGTATCCATCGAGGTGTGTTACAACGCCAACGGATGCTTTACCCGAAGCAATAAGTGAAGTAGCTGTGCTCTCCAGCTCTTTCCAAGTCTTAGGAGCACCTGCTGGGACAAGAGCAAGATTTGTTGCAAGTGCAATATTGCTAACAGAAATTGGAACGCCCCAAACTTGATAATTAAAACTTACTCCAGATAGGACAGCAGCTGGATATGCACTCTTATTAATAATAGAGCTCAACGATGTAACAACACCAGATTTAACTACTGATCCTGTATTGTCGTGTGAGGTGGTAAATAGATCTGGACCAGCGCCGGCAGGACCGAGCTTGCTCATCCCACAGTCGCCTAATCCGCACTTAGCCACGATATTTACAGTGACGTTATTCTTTTTGGCCCAATCAGCCGATGCAGCTTTATACGCCGCTTCTTCGCCTGAGTTGACCCATACCGTTAAAGTCCCAGCTGCTTGAGCCGGAGCGATAGTGCCAAACAGCGCTAATGAAACACCCAGGAGACCCACTCCCAAACGTTGTAACTTCATAAATCCCCCTTAGTTCCGCTAATTCGTCGACGCGCGTCGATGATGATGTAATGTACATACACTAGAAGCAAGAGTCAAGGCCTTGAGGCCCAGTTTCATAAAGAAGTGGAGGGCCTGAGAATGACCACGCGAGCCGACATTGCCAAGCTAGCTGGAGTGTCAGAGAGCACGGTTTCCTACGCGCTCTCGGGGAAACGCCCTATAAGCCAGAAGACTAAGAGCCGCGTGCTGGCTGCAGTTGAAGAGTTGGGATACAAATCGAATTATGCAGCGGCCGCCTTAGCCGGCGGTTTGCCCCGCATGGTGACGATGATGACTTCCAATCTCTTCCTGACTCCCCCATCTCGAATTGATGGTGCTCTCGTCGACGGAATTGTCGACGGAGTAAGAGAGCGTGGATTTCATAGCGTAATTTGGCCGATCTCAAATGATGACGATTCGGACGTTCCGGTACTTCTACAATTGAATTTTTCCGGAGGCGTCATTTTGATGAATGTTGTGGAAAATGACCAGCGCGTGCATTTGCTGAATCGGAAAAATGTACCTTTCGTCGTATTAGGTAGGACGGACGTTGGATTTACATATAATTTTGTTGATCGTGATTTTGAAGCCGTGTACACGCTTGCACTCACAAAGTTTAGGGACTTAGGACACACGCAGATTGGAGTTCTCAGCGCACACGTTGTGCTCAATCCCCTCCTGAAAAAAATTGCGGCGAAGCTTAAGCTAAAACTAGAGTTGTTAAATTGTGTAAATACAATGGATGGAGGGGCTACGGTTGCAAAGAATTTCAAGAAGAACCATCCGTCGGTGACTGGGATTATCTCTCTGCTAGACATTGCCGTAGTTGGATTTGTTAACTCCTCTGCTAATTTTGGATTATCAATTCCGAGCGATGTTTCCATAATCGGCGTGAATATGCTTGAAGAGCAAGCAGTTTCCACTACTCCCCAAATCTCAACGGTTGCCTTTAACGCCTATGAAATGGCCAAGTCCTGTGGGAAGATTATGGTCGATTCAATTGAAGCTGGAAAGAATAGTAAGAAGAAAAAGACAAGTGAATTATGGATTGGTGATTTCATGGATAGAGATTCCACGGCAAGAGTTGGAGAGGGTTCATAATCATGAAGAAAATGGTCGAATCTGCAGGTACGCCACACCATGATGGGAGCGAACTCTACGTAAGCAATATCGCCCCCAAAGTAGGCGAGAAAGTTACTTTAAGGGTTCGCATTCCCAAGGAGTACATTTTTCAAGAGGCATATGTTCGAGTCTATGAAGATGGGGAGCCTCGCACCTATCAATTGCGCAGAATTCAACAGCTTAAGCGTGAAAACTGGTACCAAGTATCAATCACGATTCACAATATCCACACAATCTATCGATTCGTCTTTATTGGGGACGGCAAATATGAATGGCTCAACGCCTCTGGTTTATCCGACCATGACGTCCATAGCAACAATGACTTTCAAATAGTTGCTATCCCTGCAAATCCGAAGTGGATTCATTCCTCGGTTTTCTACCAAATATTTCCTGACCGCTTTGCACGTTCGGGCAAAATCTCTATTACTCCAGATTGGGCTTATCCGCGCGACTGGAATGAACTTCCGCGGGGTCGTAGCAAGTACACGGGCCGAGAGTTATACGGTGGAGATCTCATTGGGGTGCAAAATCACTTAGACCACGTGGTTGATCTAGGGGCCAACGGCATTTATTTCACTCCCATGTTTCCTTCTAGATCCAATCATCGCTACGACGCCACAAGTTTTGATCACATTGATCCAATTCTTGGAGGAGATAAGGCTTTTCAATCCTTAATTAGTAGTGCGAAATCAAAAAAGATTCGAATCCTAGGTGATTTAACATCTAACCACTGCGGAGTTGGACACGATTGGTTAGCAAAGGCTAAGAAGAATCCAAAGTCTAAAGAGCATTCATTTTTCTATTGGGATAGGAAAATCAAATGGGGCTACGTAGGGTGGTTCGGATTAGAGTCTCTGCCCAAATTAAATTACGCCTCAAGTGCCCTACGCCAAGTGATGTATGGAGCGAAAAACTCCATAGTAAGGAAGTGGATCTCTCCTAAGTACGGGATGGCGGGTTGGAGAATCGACGTTGGAAATATGACAGGGGTACAGGGAGCCGATGATTTCCACACTGAAGTTATGCATGGCATCCGCAATGCGATGCAGGAAGTAAATCCGGACACCTGGTTAGTTGCCGAGAATGGCGATTTCAAAGCAGGAGATTTAAATGGCCTCGGTTGGCAAGGTGCGATGAATTACCAAGGCTTTATGCGTCCATTTTGGAATTGGATTAATAAGAATCCTGAAATAACAGGCGGCTTCCAAGGCCTTCCATTTGCCATGCCGAAAATTAATGGCCAGCAGCTCGTTGCATCTATTCAGGAGTTCAACGCTTCAATTCCATGGCGTTCTTTAACTGCGAGCATGCTGCTTTTAGACTCTCACGATACTGCTCGTTTCCGAACCGTGGTCTTAGGAGATAGGAAAGCTCACATTGCGGCAATGACGATGATGTTGACGTATCCCGGTGTTCCCTCAATATTCGCTGGAGATGAAATTGGTCTCGAAGGTGCCTGGGGTGAAGACGCACGCCGAACAATCAATTGGGATGATCGATCTGGGTGGGATATGGAATTTCTCGCTGAAGTCAAAAAATTAGTTGCACTTCGTAAGTCCCAAAACGCTCTCATCCATGGAGGGTTGCGTTGGGTGGCCGTCGAAGATGACTACGTTGCCTACCTTAGAGAATCCAAAAAAGAATCGCTATTAATCTTAGTTTCACGTAACGCCATGTCAGCGAAAATCGATATCGGCAAACTAGGTTACTCCGTGGCAAAGACTCTGTACGGTCAAGAAGCTTCTGGAACGGTTCTCACAATTAATTCTATAAGTGCGACACAAGGTGTCTGGCTTCTAAAAAACTAATTAGAAGAATCGCTCATTTATCTGGTTGTCTTACTCTTTGACTGTGCGCGCAAATGCATACGTTCGCCCTGCTTGCCGAACATGCTTAATATTTCCACCGGCATCCCATCGGCCGAACCAAACCAGTGGGAATTTAGAGTGTCGAATTCGGCAGCTTCACCTGGCCCAAGTACAACATCATGTTCTCCAAGAATTAAACGAAGTTGGCCGGAGAGAACAAATAGCCATTCATAGCCAACATGAACTTTCCCGTGGCGAATCGGTACTCGGTCTTTGCCGGGAATGGTGATTTTAAATGCTTGGGGTTCGCCTTGATGTTTCGAAAGTGGAACAAGGATGCGCCCATCCGAACGCGTCGAAGTTTGTTTAACTCGTGGGTCCACGACCCGTGGTGGAGATACGATTTCATCGAAAGGCACTGCTAGCGCAGCACTGATGGGAAGTAGCAATTCGAGACTGGGTTTGCGTTGGCCAGACTCAAGTCTTGAGAGCGTACTTTTGGAGATTCCAGTCGAAATAGAAAGTGCGGCCAAAGTAATACTCTTCTTTTCCCTTACATGGCGAAGGCGCGGACCAATTTGTGAAAGCTCCGATTCGATCCCTGGCGTGGCGCTCATGAGCTCATCAAAGCACGCTGTCCCTATTTCGGCAATAAATGTTGCTGTTCTTGTTAGTTGAGTGGGAATCTTCTCACTAGTACATAGACATTCAAACAGTTCTACACATCCACGAAGTAATAATCGAAAGGCACAAAAATGACAGACTCAACACCTCGCATGGCTGCACCATCAGTTCACATCAGAGCAATCATTACTTGGACAGCTATCTTTCCACTAGTCACGATGGGCTTTTACGCTATCAGACCATTCGCATCCGATTGGAGTCCAATTCTTCGAGCTTTCGTTCTCTCGATTGTTGTGGTCCCCCTCGCGGTTTATCTCGTTGTTCCAAACTTAATGCGCCTTTACGGAAAATTGAGTGTGAAAAAAAATGGATAATCGCGATTGGGATAAGCGCTACGAATCAGCCAGCAATATTTG
>Ga0194045_1000257_pt1 | contig 17115 bp, 9 predicted proteins | sample JunL6211m_MetaG_FD_161686 | JGI IMG/M metagenome (GOLD analysis project Ga0194045, IMG submission 161686) | Anoxic zone freshwater microbial communities from boreal shield lake in IISD Experimental Lakes Area, Ontario, Canada - Jun2016-L626-11m | ecosystem: Environmental > Aquatic > Freshwater >...
GTCTTCTGCTTCTGCTTCTCTTCTTTGTCTTTCATTTTCTGCTTTTTTTCGTTCGTCTTCTGCGTTTTCTTCCTCGGCTTTTTTGAGTCGACGCGTGGCGAGATTTGTTTTGAGTAATTGTGTCGAAACACTGTCCGATTCGGATTTTACAGAATCACGTGTCTGTTGGTAAATAAAGGATAAGTCATCATTAAGTTCAGTCGACTTGTGTAATTCAGCGAGCTGTGCGGGATCCAATAAATCTTGTGGTGTTTTTTCTTGTGTCATAAAAGGAGGATCTAACATAACAACGGGTCGCGATTCTTCAGTTAATTCAGCGTTTTGTACTACTTGCGACGATGCATCTAATTTCACGAAATTACTGTACACGTTCCAGAAAAGTGTCATGATTTTAGCATACTTCTTTCGATCTTCGACGGATGATATATGAAAATAAAGATCAAACAACGTGCGTTTGTATTCCTCGATATATGTCACGGATGGTTTTGGACGCCACGCTTTCATTTTTTCAAGTACTTTTTCATGCAAGACAGGATTCGGGTAAAAATTGTAGACGTAATAAATCTGTTTCGAAGGTCGAACGTACTTATCAAACAACACTTGCAATAAAAGCATGTTTCTACTCAATACACTATTATCCGGTGTTTGTAGATATTTTAAATAAAGACTGAAATAAATAAAATTCTTGACAAGAAGTGGCATTTTTTGTTTAATATAATATTGAAGTATTTTCAACTTTTCGATATATTTTACATTTCCATATAATTCGTTATCGTGTAAAAAATGATAAAAGAAAATAACCTTTTCGTAATATTTATTAAATTCATCGATGTGTTCATCTTTAAAGAGAGTCAAACGAACATCCCTGTATTTTTTCAATATCTTGTTTAATTCGACATAATATTTTAAAAATAAAGGTGATTTTATCATGTCGGCATTATGTGTGTAAAAGGTCGCCATGTCGTAATAAATGGATAGAAATTTCTCTCTATCCAATTGAGCTTGTTGTTTTGAATTCATTTAGTCTTTCGTTGACATTTTTATTCGTTATTTCATGAACAATGACGACGCACGTGCTTTTATAAATTCAGACCAATACATTGTTTTTGTACCGATACTCAACGTATCAAAAAAAGAAAAATCATCGCTGTTGTTTAACAAATGCTCCGTTAATCGATGTGTTTTCTTGTTTTTCGTATAATGCTGAAAAGCAGTATCCACTAAAAAAGGAACGTGTGGTGTGTTGAAATCATGGATGAACGAATATAACACGTTCGGTTTGCGATATAATTTCAACATGTTGCCTTTATCTTCCATCACATCGATATAACATGATTTAAAACAGGTTTCGACGAACTGACACGTTAATACGTCCACGAGTACAGCGTTATTAATGCATCGGTATAAAACGAACAAACCGTATCGGATGTTGTGTTGGGTCACTGACACGAGATAACGTGCTGCACGAAAACTCAACCGCTTATCGTACGCATCCACGATATCACGGTAATAGGCCACCAGCGTATTTACCGTACACGTCGGTATACATACACGGTACACCGTCATGAACGTGTAACTTTTGATTAAACGGTTCACGGTGTGCTGTCGTTTTGTTCCCGTACAATAAATGAATACGTACATCGTGACGGAATGCTTACGCAGACATTGAAATATGTCACCGAAACGTTCGGTGTTATGAATAAGATGTTCGTCGATGAAGACGATGTGAGGTGACACATCAACGTTGGGTTGAAACGATGTTAGGATATCATGTTTCTTGGATAATTGTTCGTCCATATCCTCGACGTGCGTCGATTCGTCCACGTAAAGAATTCCGAGATCGTCGGTGTGTAACGCTTTCATTAAAAATAAAGTCAGAATCGCGTGTTTTCCAACACCTGGAACACGTGAATTGATCACGAATGTTACCATACGATCGTTCGATGGTTTAGTAAGATTTATATGAAACGTGTTGTACAATACCGTATAATCACCACATAATTCATCGATCGTATGCGGTGTATGATTTTCTAAGAATTCATCGAAATTCAACATTTATATTCTAATACTTCGTGTTATTTATTTGATCATGCGATTCTTATTGCTTGGAAATAAGTTAATTTGGAAGTTGATGTAGTTGATATAACGGGTTGTATTCCAACAGTGGCTGGAATGCTGGTTGTTGTTGGTCCTGTTGCACTGATCAACATGGCCAACGTTGTTTGGGCGGTGCACGTTATCATTTTTGTTCCTTTTATTTGATAATGAGTTCTAGTACTATCAAAAACAGGTATGTCTCGTGTGTATGTCATTAAACTTGTATTTAATAAAGTGGACGTGGTGTTTGTCGCACCTGCAAGAGGCTGTATCCACATTTCAATACAATTGAGGTAAGTCGAATTGTTTAATAGCACTCCAGTGGGTGTAAAACAACCAACGCCTTCCACGATCCAAGTACCAGCAGTTAACGTGATTTGATGCACGTTTCTTATACTTACAGTTTGATTTGTTATAATAACACTGGGGACGAATACACTCGATGCAGCTGTTATTGCCGTACCGTTATTATATATAGTCGTGGTCGATTTAGGTGCATAATTTATATAACCCACTTGCGTCGAAGAAGGTCCGATTGTGTACGATGAGGGTGCGGTGATGTAACGATCGGTGGCTAACGTGATGCCATGGTCATCGATACCAAGAGATTCTACACCGTTCACCATGAAAGAATGTTTGATTGTATCTGGAACAAAATAATTCATCTGAGTGCTGCCTATGCCAAAACCATAAAAATCAACACCGTTGTTTACAGTGGGTGAATTATCATATAAAACGATGCGAGCACCTTGTTTTGTTGCATTGTTCAGCGTGGCAGCACCGAACCTGATGACGTTATTGCCGGTAGCATTTAACATATATATTCCGGTTTGAACTGTGAGTGATCCTGATAACGATACGTTGTTCTGAACAATAAGCGATCCTGAAAACGAGGCACTTCTGCTCATTATGCTGGTACTAAAATTCATCACAGTCTGTTGTATTGAATTTACTGTGGTGGTGGATACTACCGGTGTGTTGGTCAATGTCGTATAATCCGATGATATTTTTGTGAGTCGATCGTTGATCGTTGTTAAACTACCGGATAACGGAGTGATGCTGGCTGTCAACGAATCGACGTTTTTTTGTGTATCCGTTAAATTAGCAATTTGTGTATTCAAAATAGTGGTTTGTGTATTTAAGTTAGTGGTCGTAGTTGTATAATCCGATGATATTTTCGTGAGTCGATCGTTGATCGTTGTTAGACTACCGGATAATGGAGTGATGCTGGCTGACAAGGATTCGATATTTTTTTGTACATTCGTCAAAAAAGTAGATTGTGAATTTAAGTTAGTAGTCGTAGACGTGTAATCCGATGATATTTTTGTGAGTCGATCGTCGATCGATGTTAAACTACCGGATAATGGACTGATGCTGGCTGACAACGATTCGATATTTTTTTGTACATTCGTCAAATTAGCAATTTGTGTGTTCAGTGCTGTGGTCGTTGTGTTCAACGATGATACGAGTGTGGGTGTCGTTGACCAGTAAGACAGTGATAAGTTATTTAAACTGCTATTAATATCGATCACGGTTTGTGGTACTGTATCAGTTTGACGTGTTAAAGAAAGTGCGTCTACCGACGCTTTCACGATTCCCATATTGTTTGTTAATCCATTGACAACACTGTTTGTTGCATTCAATGCATTTAAAAGACTTAACGTCGAAACGTTCCAAAACGATTGTGATAGATTGGTAACGGATGACGTCGTATCGGTTGCATTGCGTGTTAATGTATCGAGTGTCTCATTAAAAGCAGAAGTGGTTTGTTGTAAGGATCGTGTGACTGTACATAAATTAACTACGCTCGTGTTGATATCATTGATAAAAGAGATGTAACTGTTGACCACACTGTTCGTCGTGTTGATCGAAGTGTTAGCGATCGTCGTGTTTTCTGTTAATGCGTTCACGACAGTGTTCGTGGTGTTCAACGAAGTCACTAAACCGACCACCGAAACATTCCAAAAAGATTGAGATAAATTGGAAAAAGAAGTATTCAAATTGTTATGTGTTTGTACTAAATCAGAAACGGCAATGTTCACTGAATTCACGGTATTATTTAATACCGATGTTGCTTGTTGTAATGTTTTGGTAGTATTGCATACGTTCAACAAAGATCCATTGATGTCGTTAATAAACCCGGAAAAAGCAGTTGTCGTATCTACGAGTCCTGATGTGAGTTTTTGCTGCTGTGAAGATAAAAGAATATTGGATTGTTGTAAGGCATTTGCAATCGTACTGATATTTAATATAGATCCGTTGATATCACTCACTGAATTTGTTAAATTATTAATGCTAGAAACAAGAACAGATGTGGCAGTGGCTGTCACTGTTTGATTTTGTGTGGTCGATGTATAATCAGCGCTGCTGAGTGCTAGCGACGTTTGAATTATATTTATTAAGGAATTAGTGTTGTTAAGAGAATTAACGATGGCCAATGTCGAAATATTCCAAAAAGCGGTTGATAAATTTCTGAGTAGTTCATTGGAATTATCTGTTTGCTGTTTTAGATCGGTATATGAAGTGTTCAATAGACCCACATTTGTTTGTGTGAGACGTGAGAATGCATCCAGATCATTGTTCGTTGTCCAATAAGACCGCGACATATTTATTTGTGTTTGGGTGAGTTGTGACACGTTCGTTGATAAATTAACGATCGTGTTATTCATGTTTTGCATGATCTGACTGGACAATAATAATCCTGCTTGAAACATCGTATTAGAAACATTCAAAGCATCTACGGATGTGCTCAATGAAACAAGACTGTTATTGATCATGGATAAATCGACGCTCGGTGTTGCTATTATTGAAGTAGGTGAAATCGTGTTCGGAATGTTAGTAGCAGGTGGTTTATAATTCCAAAACGAAATAGATAAATTGGATAGATCTTTTGTTAACGTATCAGTTGTATACGATAAATTGATAACAGTTGATTTAACGGTATTCAATGTCGATGCTAGTGTAGTAAAGGAGTTATTGTTCATTTGCACGTTTAAGGATAAATTTGTCAATAAGTCTGTACTGGTTTGTAAAGCATTGTTTACCGTTTGAATCGATTGTGATTCTAAAACAATCGCTTGTGATAGATCCATCAATGATGTGTTGGAGTGTGATAATAGCGCCAAAATATCAGAGGGTATTGTGGTAAGCGATGGTATTATTGTGTCAACAGAAGCAGATGTCATTGAAAACGAAACAGAGGCGGTTGTTATTATAGGCATTGCAGAAAAAGAAATTGGAGAAATCGAAGATATCGAGTTTAATGATACATTGATTATTGTTAAAGAAGGTATAATGATCATTTGTGACTGTGGTGTGGTATAAGGGGTTACGGCAGTGGTGTCTACATTGAAAGGTAATGGTGTTTCAGAAACCTGTACATCAGTGGATAAGAGAGGTTGTGCTGTTTCGCTCGTCGATGTGAAAGGAACGAAAGGTAAAGACTGAGTAGACACAACGGTCGAAGAAAGAAAGGAAGGAACGGTTGAAGAGTCGGATACATCTTGTGTTGTTTTTATCGTAGGTATAAGACTTTGAATTTCTGTTGGTATAGAAGATAAATCCTGTGTGGGTACGAAAGGTGCAGGTTCTTTTTGTAAGGGTGTTAATACCGGTTGGGAGAGAGGTAGTAAATCTTGATTCGTAGGCAGCACTTGTTGTATCAATTGTGGAAATGCTAATTCGGGTTGTTGAATCGAAATATCGGGTGTTATCGTAGGCAGTGCTTGTTGTGGAAGTACTTGGGGTTGAATATCAGGTATGTTTGTAGGTAGCACTTGTTGTATCAGTTGTGGAAATGTTAGTTCGGGTTGTTGATTCGAAATGTCGGGTGTTATCGTAGGCAGTGCTTGTTGTGGAAGTACTTGGGGTTGAATGTCAGGTACGATCGTTGGTACTTGTTGTGGAAGCACTTGGGGTTGAATATCAGGTATGTTTGTAGGTAGCACTTGTTGTATCAGTTGTGGAAATGTTAGTTCGGGTTGTTGATTCGAAATGTCGGGTGTTATCGTCGGCACCACTTGTTGTGGAAGTACTTGGGGTTGAATGTCAGGTACGATCGTTGGTACTTGTTGTGGAAGCACTTGGGGTTGAATATCAGGTATGTTTGTAGGTAGCACTTGTTGTATCAGTTGTGGAAATGTTAGTTCGGGTTGTTGATTCGAAATGTCGTGTATCGTCGGTATCACTTGTTGTGGAAATACTTGAGGTTGAATGTCAGGTACGATCGTCGGTACTACTTGTTGTATCGTCGGTATCACTTGTTGTGGAAATACTTGAGGTTGAATGTCAGGTACGATCGTTGGTACCACTTGTTGTATCGTCGGTATCACTTGTTGTGGAAATACTTGAGGTTGAATATCGGGTACGATCGTCGGCACTACTTGTTGTTGTGGAAATACTTGAGGTTGAATGTCAGGTACGATCGTCGGTATCACTTGTTGTGGAAATACTTGAGGTTGAATGTCAGGTATGAATGGTATCTGATTCGTTTGAATGTCGGGTGTGTACAAAGATGGTAATGATGGTATCAAAGGCAGTGTTTGTTTTAATAAATCTAGTTCAGATATTTTTTTGGCAATATCAGGAATAAAAGAAAGAGGTAACACGTATTGTTCGTTAACAACTGATGGTAATTCAATTATTTTTTTAATATTATCAGGAATAAAAGAAAGTGGCAATATGTTTGGTTCTGCATTTACTGTCGGTAATACTTGTGGAAGCATGTTTTTGACAACATCTAAAATTGAAGAAAGTGGCAATATGTTTGGTTCTACATTTACTGTCGGTAATACTTGTGGAAGCATGTTTTTGACAACATCCGAAATTGAAGAAAGTGGTAATAATTCTTTAACGTTAGTGTGTGTTTTTGGCATCGTCGTACCGTTTTCATCGGAAGTATTAGGTTCATCTAGTATTTCGACGTGTAAACCCATGTCTTCTGCTTCCGTTTCAACTACGATCGGTGCAACTGTGTCAGTTTCAACGTTTTGAGACGAAGAAAATGGTATCAAATTACTCGATCTCCAATCCCATGGATCAGATTGATTTTGTGATAATATGTTATTTGAAAAGTAAGAATTTGTGTCCATTTTAATGATGAATTTCGTTTTTAAATTCAAGAATTTATTGCGAAATTGGATAATCGAATGATCTGTGAATCGGTTAATACTGCATTATACATTTGATATTCTTTCATGTATCCCTTCAAGAAAGAATCGGTGACGTTAGAAGAATGACCGATATAATTCTGCGTTCGTGCAAGAATTATGGGATAAAACCATATGAATTTAAAACTAGACACGCCGTTGATGTACACGGTATAAACACTGTTGGATGATTTGTCGTAAGTCACTGTTAAAACAACGTGACGCCACATAGAATTCGTAGCAAATTGCAGACTCGTGTTGTACGTGTAATTGGCACGTGCCGTATTATAAATACAGATCGATAACATGTTTTGGGGATTCTGAAACATTCGAACGTTGTTGTTATTAACACCGTTACCAAAATCATAAAGATGAAGGTTAGTACGGGTTTTAGTATCGGTGGGCGACACGTTATACCATAACGAAAACGACATTCCTTTCGTCGTATTCAAAAAAGAAGGGGGTTTGATGTACTGTAAAACCGTGCCATCAAAAAACAATGATTTGAGAGACGTGATTTGTGTGGTGATAACGCTCACGTTACCAACAACCGCATCGCGTTTTCCAGTGGCATAGTTGTAGATCGATGATGTATCGATATCATCTTTATAATACATGATCCACGGTACTTCCTTTTCTGTGCTGGAAGTATACCATAAACCTTTCGAGGGTTCATAAGAAGTGTTCACCGTGAACATGCACAGGTTGTTTTCATTTAACACGTACCCTGGATCACATGGCATGTTACACAGTTCGTTGCTGTAGTAATGCATAGGATCGATACACGTCGTACCGAACGGTACCGATACTTCGTAAAGCACATGAGAAGTGGATACGATCGGAGGAACATTCGTTCCCGAATACATGATCGATGTCGATTTTGTCGGTATTAACGGAACACATGTCGACAAATCGTTGTCCATGAGCATGTTCATCGGACATGGTTTATAACACAAACCATCGTCAGCGTTCAACACCGGAAAGACCGTGTTGCATTTAGGGAGTAAAGCGGATGCTGTTATCGACGGTGTATCCGTCGTACCGATCAGCACACAGTTCGATGGTCGAGTTGCATCATCAAACGTCCAGCCTTTGCCACACGGAGACACGACACCTGCTGTGTTTTTAATCAGTGGCATGGTTTTTCTGCTGCATGTGTAATCGTTTGCATTGAATATGTTATAAGAAGCGTTACAATAACACTGTTTATTATAAAAAGTTTGACAGACATTGCATTGTGACGGTGTCGTGAAAGACGGTGTTAACAAAGACGGTGTGAACGTACACGTTTTTAATACCGAATCCCAGACGTAACAAGCACTGCACGGTGTGTAGCAATATCCAGGACTTTCTAAACCAGTTCCAGACGACACGTTCACTGGACACGGTTGGTACACGTACGATAATGGCATAGGAACTGTTCGGGACACGTCGACGATATTGTCAATTTTACATGTCGTGTTAAGACAATCCGCTGTTTTTATACAGATACCTGACGTGTCGTTAACGTACCCACTTGCACATTGATCGACACATAGATCGTTGACCTTATAATAGTTCATTGATTCGTAAGGGCACATTTTGGATACCGAATGTAAATAATCGATTTCGGTGTTAGGTTGAACGAAGGAAACGGTATTTGGAAAACTTTGAATATTAGCAACGTATTGCATTCCCAAATTACCGATGCATTTATAAGGTTTGATCGATGTATTCAAAAACATGTTGTCCGAACAAGAATAACAAGAACCGTTATATAATATTGGAAATTTTGTATCACAAAATGAAGACGAAGCAATGGGTGTGAACGAAATACCAAATGTCGTATTATCGTTGCTTGCATAACATACAGCAGGATTTAATGAATCGCGTTTATATCCAATTGGACATTTCGTATAACATGTGGTTGCAATTTTATCATACGAACCTGTGCATTTCATTACCGTGGATTTCACTGAATTTAATCTACATGTTAAATCGACACTGTTCATTGTATAAGACGAATTACAAGGATAACATTTTCCACGAACTAATTGTTCGTTCGTTTTACATGCCATCGGAACAGTCGGAGCAACGTAACTGGACGAAACACATGTTTTAAACGATAAATCCATCGTGTATGGAAATACACACGGTGTGTAACAATAAGGATTGCCGCTCGTTCGAAACGACATAGATTCTGGACACGTATCGTAAATCGAAACTACGGATACATTGATAATAGGCTCTGGTAAAACCAACGTTAATGTCGGTACGGAAATCGATGGTTCTTGTACCGGTAGGATAACGGGCGTCGTCGTTGGAAGTAACGGTGGGATGGATGTGGGTGTAACGGAAACCGATGGTTCTTGTACCGGTAGGATAACGGGCGTCGTCGTTGGAAGTAACGGTGGGATGGATGTGGGTGTAACGGAAACCGATGGTTCTTGTACCGGTAGGATAACGGGCGTCGTCGTTGGAAGTAACGGTGGGATGGATGTAGGTGTAACGGAAACCGATGGTTCTTGTACCGGTAGGATAACGGCCGTTGTCGTCGTTGGAAGAAACGGTGGGATGGATGTGGGTGTAACGGAAAACGATGGTTCTTGTACCGGTAGGATAACGGTTGTCGTCGTTGGTGTAACGGAAACCGATGGTTCTTGTACCGATAGGATAACGGCCGTTGTCGTCGTTGGAAGAAACGGTGGGATGGATGTGGGTGTAACGGAAACCGATGGTTCTTGTACCGGTAGGATAACGGTTGTCGTCGTTGGTGTAACGGAAACCGATGGTTCTTGTACCGGTAGGATAACGGTTGTCGTCGTTGGTGTAACGGAAACCGATGGTTCTTGTACCGGTAGGATAACGGCCGTTGTCGTCGTTGGAAGAAACGGTGGGATGGATGTGGGTGTAACGGAAACCGATGGTTCTTGTACCGGTAGGTTGACGGTGGTGTTTGTTGTTGAAATCGATGATGGTGACACATAAGTTAATGTAGATGAATCTAACGGAAGCAGTGTCGGTACGAGAACCAATGGTTTGAGAATCGGTGACATTTCTGACACCGATGCTGGTAGAACCATAGGTACATTCACAGACACAGATATCGGCGATAAAGACACGAACGGTATTATCGTGATTACATCCGGTTGTAAATTTGAAGCGGCGGTGATCAAGGATGACGACAGTACGGAAAGAGGAAGAAGTGTTGGTAATGTAGATGAAATCGAAACGTCAACGATTGATATCGATAGTTCTAATGGAAGTAATGGTGTCGGTATAAAAATCGTTGGATTTAGATCCGAAACGGGCATCGTGTTAGATGTTGACAATATCGATGGAATCGTGTCTAACAAAGAAGACGACAATATGGAAAGAGGAAGGAGCGTTGATGTAGAAACTATCGATGATAGATCCGTTGTTAACACAGATGATTCTATTGGGAGCAGCGTTGGTATCAATACCGGTGTAATAAGAGTTGGTGACGTTTCTGATACCGATGCTGGTAAAATCATAGGTACATTCACAGACACAGATATCGGTGATAAAGACACGATCGGTGTTATCGTGATTACGTCCGGTTGTAAATTTGAAGCGGATGTGATCAAGGATGACGACAGTACGGAAAGGGGAAGAAGTGTTGGTAACGTGGATGAATCCGAAAGCGTTACGTCAACGATCGATGTTGATAGTTCTAATGGAAGCAATGGTGTCGGTATAAAAATTGTTGGATTGAGATCCGATGTGGATATCGTGACGGATGTCGAAATCAATGGTGTGAGCATTGTCGGTGTTTCTATAAGTGTGGAAATGGATAATTCAGATAAATTAAACAAAGATGTTATATCAACAGACACTGATGTCAGTGATACCATCGGTGTTTCAGAAAAAGATATATTTTGTATCGTTGATAGATCAGGAATTGGTATAGATGGTTCAATGGTTAAAGTTTTCGGAATTGTTACAGTAGAGACTGAAGATTCAATCATAAGTGGTGGTAATATATATGAAACATTGGAAACGGTTTGTTCAATCGATGGTAATTCTAATACAAGAGATGTGTTAGGTATAGCTTCAGTTTCGGTGTTGTTTTGAGAGATGGTCGGATGATCAACAGATAACGAAGACGTTGTATTGATAACATCGGAGGAGTTTTGTATATTTTTTTGTATTTCGATCGTATTCGTATTCGTAGACGAATTAATCGATTTATCTGAGACAAGATCGTTTTGTATTAAAGACAATACGTGAGGCATGATAACAGACAACGAACCTGATACATCGACAGCAGCTATCAATGGCCGTTGATTTATATCAGATTTATCGTAATTTGAACGTGTTGTATCGTTCGTTTCTTTTGGTTCGGTAAAGGGTATCAATGCCATGACAGAAGGCATGATAACAGACAATTGTCCTGAATTATCGATCGTTGACACCGTGGCAACGGACAATGGAAATGTATTCGATGTTTTTGTTGTATCGTTCGTTTCTTTTGGTTCGGTAAAGGGTATCAATGCCATAACAGAAGGCATAATCACAGACAACTGTCCCGAATTATCGATCGTTGATACCGTGGCAACGGACGGAAACGGTATCCAAGGTGCAGGTATTCGATCAGGTACTGGCATAATAGATACGACTGACTCAGGTAATCGTGTTAAAGGTAACACAAGATTCGACGACATTTACATTGTTTCGTTGAAATTAAAAAAATATAAAATTATACATATAAACATAGAACAATGATAAGTTCATATCAACCTTTATTTGAAAATATAGCTTATACCGAAAATAGGTATACGCGTGGATTATACACACCTACACCGAATCCAGTTTTTTTTACATTACAGCCCGTTTACATACGTTACGTTCATCCAGACGTTAACAATATCAAAAGTTGTGGTATAGATTTTGAAATTTCAAATACGGATGATTTAGCACAATTCAAAACATTAGCCTCGTTGCTTCCTCCATCGGCTTCGCATACGATTTCGTTGTTAACGAATACAAATCTTTTAAAATGTGGTAGTAATGCCACCACCGTATTTAAAGACGTGAACGGTGACGCATTGATCGTGGATGATTGGACATCGCTTCGTAACAGACAAGTGGTGGTATCTGTAAACCATACAGGTGTATATGTCATAATCACGAAAACGGATATTGTTGTAAAACCGATATTTTTATTACAAACCGTTCAATTCATGTGACGTGTGTTCAAAAGTTAAATAAATAACATTTGTCTATCAAAATTAAACTACTTTATTTATTGATTTTATAACATTCGTCTATCAAAATTAAACTACTTTATTTATTGATTTTTTATATTCATGGATCAACATCATCGCAAATCCGAACTGAATACTACGTTTAAGGAATTAATTCATACACACGCAACACAATTATCACTCGATGAATTTTTTGAACACATGCATTTTGATGCGAATTCGTTCTTCGGTAATGATTTCTGGTCGGAACTGAATCGATTAGATCCGAACGTGTTCTTTCATATCGTTGATCCCATCATCGACATGATCGGGTACAAGAAATCAGAAACGAGTAGTGGACAGTACAGCCATCGAACACATCTCATCGATTGCATAAAAACAAATTTCATTGTGAATGAGGATTACACGATAATAAAAAAATCAGATTTTGATTCGAGGGATGCTAACGTTTATCGTAACATTTTTACTCACGAAATTTTGGGAGTAAAAAATGAGACACGTGGTGGTGCTTTAAGAAACGAACTTTTCATGAAACGTGATAGTTTTAAGGAATTGTTGATGATCGTACGAACCCAGCATTCACGAACGATTTATAAATATTTGATTGCATACGGAAATCATGTCGAAATGTATAAACGATATCAATACGAATTTAAAGATCATGAAAATGAACATTTACAACGAGAAAATGTTCAACTGAAAGCGTGTTCGGATACACCTCGTCCGCTCAACATATTCCAACAGAATATGCTAGCGAATTTATTGAAAGAAGAAGAACTCTACATCATCACGTCGAAGAAGTATGCCCAACAGTATCTTTTTAAAATAGGACGGTCGTGTAATTCGAAGACGCGGTGTCAGCAAATGAATACGTCGCGTGTTTTGGACGATGAAACGTTGTACGTGTGTCATATTTCAAAAACATACGACGTGGATAATTGTGAGAAACATATACATTCGTTACTGGAATCTGTACGTTTCAAGGAGAACCGCGAGTTTTTCATGTCGCCTTTTCATCTATTACGCGATCTCATGGATACCGTGACATCGTCGTACGGTATACATAATTCAAAATTAGACGATATCATCAATAAACTGAATTCGATCGTGTTGTCATCCATCAACACAGACATACCGGACCCGATCGTATCGATGACGGATACGATCAAAAAAATAAAAGCAGTTGACAACGAACTCACCGATCTCGATCGCAAAGACTGTTTGAAAGAGATCATGAACGAGCATTACAACTCTGTATCAGTCATTTACTGGATCGAAATGCGGAAGCACATCGAAACAAAACTCAACCGTAAACTACGAGACATCGAGGCATGGAAATACAGCATCAAAAACACGTCTCATAAACATCTGTGTTCGCGCATCAAATGGACGAAACATGTTCCTGCATTACCGCTCACAAATACTACGGTGCAACCGATAACAGATTTTTTCCGTGTTTAATTTAAAATATAGAAACAAAGACTAGACTATACGATATTAAACACTGCTTTTGAAACAAGGAATGCTAACGTTTATCGTATCATTTCAAACATTATTATTGATACATATCACGATTTTGACAATTGTATCAATAATAATAGATAATTCAACTTTAAAAAATTCACGATGAATTAATGTTTCATCTCGTTTATCAAATGTTACATGCGTGTATTTATATTCGTAATTTTTATAAGACGAAGTGGTATATGTGTTAATGCTAAAATTAAAAAGAAATGATATTTTCTTTGTTCATGAAATAATAAGCAATGAAACAACCAGCAACTAAATTTAAAACAGCATGAATTATCATCGTTGGCTTTTTTTCTACGACTAACATGTACACGTGCGATACAAACACGATGAAAATACCGATTAAGTAGAAAATCAAATGAATGTTCATGCTTTTACGAATTATAAATACAACTATAAAATAAATAAATAAAAATATAAATAATCATTGAATGTATAACAACATGTTATTGTCATGAATGCACACAAATTGCTCGACAATTACAACATAACGGAATTACATAAATACGTTAAATTTAAACAATGGAAATCGTGTGATACGTATTGTAAAGTACAATTAATTTCATATATTTTAGATGAGTACATAGAAGATAGCAAGACTCTGTTTTTTGAAACGATGTGTGATATTTGTTTCGACACAGTTCATACGTACAAATGCATGACATGTACTTATAAACTGTGCTGTAAATGTTATCAAAGCATGATGTTACCGACGTGTCCACAGTGTCGTCGCAAGATGATCTACATGGAAATCGAATTAATCTTGCAAGATTATTTAGATTACAAACAGATCGATCTGTACAAGTACTGTGTTCTCGCGCTTCGGTATTTAGTATCCGTCCTCGAATTCATATTCGTTTTTATTTGTTTATCGTTTTGTATTCTCACGTTTATTTTTATGATTGCGTTCAATGCATCGTAACGTAAATATAAAAATAAATATACAACATTTATTTATTTCATGAATAGATTTTGTGACAAATTCTGTATCTTTCCGAAAATAAATGATTCAGAACAATGTTAATAATTATTGTACAATTCTTAATTTCTGTAATACAAAGCAAAAAAATTATTACTTAAATTAACATCAGCAACGAACGAGTATTGTAGATAACAATACCCTTGTTCACCCCATTGTGATGACCAACTATTCTGTACGATGAACCGTTGCATGTGATCATCGTAACCACATATTAGCAAAGCATGTCCACCCAAAGTTCGATCGTTGTTTGATATCGATGGTACCATACCATCATCACCTACTCCTGGATTACTAACAAAGGACACCAATAATTGTATACAAAAAACCACAGGGTATTTGTTATATAAAGCGTTTTTAATAATATTTAAATCGTTTGTAGTTGTAGCATTCGCGTTTAATTGTGAAAAATATATATTCTGAAATAATTGTAAAGCATTTGTATAACAAACACTCGACGGAATAGCAGAAGTTATATTCGGTTCATGGAATGGAAAATCAGAAGAAAGACATATATTATTTGACATCAACGAATCAATTAAAAAATTCATCCATAAACCAGTATCCATACAATAACATTTTCCAGGTAAACAGTCTTTGCAACTGCAACACATATTCGTGACATCTTGATTTGCTTTTTTATATATCTCATATTGCTGCACACGTGCATTGTAATAAAGAAATGCAATTGAAAGTAGATTCGTATCATCCGGAACATTGGTTCCTAACTTTAATAAATGAAAACGCAAACAGTTCACAGCAGCAAAACATGTACACGCATAGGTTTGTCCTTGATTTAATACAGGTGGCATAATAGGTCGTAAATCATAAACAGGTGGTAATATGGTAGATATGTCTGTGGTAGGTGTAGTTATAAAAGATATTGGTGTGATGGGTACAGAAATTGGTTTATATGAAAATACAGTGAAATTCCAACACATCTTTGGATTTTTCACATAATCATAAGATAAATAACCGTACCCATTATCACCCCATCCTTCACCCCAAGGATTAGATACAATGAATGTTCGTGTATTATCATTGTATCCACAAAGAAGTGTCATGCTATTTTCAAAAAAGGTATCATCGACCACTTTCATAATACCTGATGGTTTATTATCATTGAACGAAAAATAAAGACGATAAGCACATACAACTGGTAAAAAATTATGTAAAGCATTTTTTATCGCTGCCAATGTATCATCGTTTAATACTAAATGTCCACACTGAATAGGAGGAAATTTCAGAGCATTCTCGTAACAAATACGAGATGGTGGTGGTGTAGTAATCTCAATTTGTTGTGCGTTTGGATAATCGCTATCTAAACATACATTTTTTGTGATGAGTGCTTTAATAATATAATCCATGTTCGTGATCGACACCGGATTACAATAAAAATCTTGACTCGATGGTATTGTGTTAATATCAGTACATCGCACTTCGGGTGCAGTTTCGTTAAATTTCAAATCGTTCGATTGTATAACACGTGCATTATATGCTAAAAAATGTACCGAAAGATTATTCGTAGGATCGGCAACGTATTTACCGTGTTCCATTAATTGATAACGTAAACAAGTGATTACAACACCGATGTTATTGTCTTGGTGTTGTACATATATAACAGGTGGCATAAAAGGTCGTAAATCCAAAGTGTCCAGAAGTAAAGGTATCGGTGTAGGTGTAGGTACTAAAAAAGGTAACGGTGTCGATTTATCGTGTTTTATCGCTTTAAACATTTGAGGAATATGGATGATTTGTCCTTTCAGTGTCATGACACTCTGTGTTATCCATGCAATACTGCAATATAATACGATACATTGAAATACAATCCAAAGAGTCATTTTTTCAGTGCTCGTATTATAAACGAAAACAGATGGATAAAAATAATAAAGTTGAAACGAGTTTTGATAAAATAATGAAATTAAATAAAAACTGTAACATAAACAAACTGATCCTAAAATAAGCATGAGCCATGCTCTTACTTTATGATAAAACGTAAACGATATCTGAATTTTCGTCATTTATAATAATCACAATGATTTTAAAAATAAGTGTTTAAAATCTTATTTTTAAAACATGGCTTGAAATCGTTTGTAACGTGATCATCGTTCAAACCCGTGAACGGACAAGATATCTTCAAATAAAAGATCAAACA
>Ga0194045_1000258_pt1 | contig 17076 bp, 19 predicted proteins | sample JunL6211m_MetaG_FD_161686 | JGI IMG/M metagenome (GOLD analysis project Ga0194045, IMG submission 161686) | Anoxic zone freshwater microbial communities from boreal shield lake in IISD Experimental Lakes Area, Ontario, Canada - Jun2016-L626-11m | ecosystem: Environmental > Aquatic > Freshwater >...
ACGCATTCGCGGATCTCCTACAACATTGGAAACAATATGGCGGTCCTCATGATGCATGGCTTCCGTCGCACACAACATTCCCGACTCGACCGCAAACCCGACCGGAGAATGGCTCACCGATTGGTATCGGATACGACCGCGAATCCCAGTTACCAAAATCATCGAATCGCCGACATGGTAGGCGCGAATGGTGCCTCGATGGCATTCGACCACTGCAATCGTGCAAGCGGCACCGATCTTGAGCTCTTGGATAGCAATGTTCGCTTGCTCAATTCCATCCAGTATTGCGACCCGCAATCGGTCGGGGCCACTGTCATGTCGTTCAATCGATTCGGACAGCATTTGCAACGCGATGCACGAGGCCTGTTCTCCACCTCGCATCCCTCCACATCCGTCTGCCACGGCAAAGACAGCCGTTTCATCGTCGACACGGATCATGCCGATCGCATCTTCGTTGGGTGTATCCTTGAATGGGCTACGCCGTGAGTAGGCGCAGGATTCCCAAACGCCTTCGTTTTGACAAACGAATTCGCTCATTTCTTGTCGCAATAAAAATTGTGTTTGGGAAACGATGGACATTGGGAACAGACCTGGATGTGTGAAAAGACATCCTAACTATGGGTCATCAGGCGATGAAAACGTTCGGTACTCCTAGACTGACAGCCAAAACTCTTCGAAAGTGTAGCGAAAAAGTCAACTTTGACGACAGGAACCAATCCTCCGGCCCATGAACCCCGCAAAACCAAACTTGCTAGCTATTCGTGCGGACTCGTCATACTGGGGGTTTGGGTAAGATGTGCGGATTAATTCGGTTCTTCTCAGTCTTTCGAGGAAAACGGTCCGATGGACCAGTAGGGACGCGCCGTTTTTTGGACGCATGTTTTTGAAGCTCTCGATGACAGGAAGACCGAGCATGTACGCAACGATCCTTAACAAGAATCGAAAATCACTTGGTCGGCAGACACTTAGCCGTCGCGATTGGATCATTGCTAGCACCGCTGCAGCAGCCTGCCTTGCTTTGCCGTCAGCGGCGAACGCACAATCGGGATCGAAATCAACGCAACCAAAGGAAAACGAGGATACTGGTCTCTTTCGCATTCGGGCGGTCTTAGAAGTAAACGGTGAGATTCGCCTCAAGAGCCAGTCGACAGACGCGTTGAGCAAGTCTGGCAAAACACTTGCGGCCAAAACCGCGCCGATCAAAGCCACCTCCACCGTCGAGTTCGATGAACAGTTCGAGACAACTGCGCAATTGATAGGATGCCGTTCCTACCAACACTTTCATGAAGCCAATTCGGAAATCCAAATCGATCGACACGTCACCAAAACGAATTTGCGAGAAAATTGCCTAGACATCGTGCGTCTTGGAACCAACGAAGGACTTGTGACAGCTTCCCCGGACAACCCACTCTTTGCCGCCGAACGCGATTTGATCGAAGGTCCCATCAATACGATGTTCCTCGACCAAATTCTGACCGACGAGGAAGTGAACATCGCAGACAAATGGACGATCGACAACGACGTCGCCTGTCGATTGCTCAACATGGATGCCATTCATGACGGCAAGCTAGTGGTGTGCTTGGTCGATGCAAACAAAGAAAAAGCTCAGCTGGAAATCAATGGGAGCATCTCAGCCTCGGTTCGCCAAGTCCCAACGACAATCACCATCGAAGGAAAAGCACAGCTCGATCGCAGTAGTGGAACCATCTCATGGCTTGCGATGAATCTGGACGAGACACGCGACATAAGCGAAGCAGAACCTGGCTTTCATGTTGTTGCTCAATTGAAGATCCTTCGTTCGAAGATTGAGAGCATGACATCCGGCTTGACCTTGAACGACGTTGCATCCCGCGTTGGTAATCTCGATTCGGCAAGCCTGCTCCAGTTTCAGTCCGATCAAGGCTACTATCGATTCATAGCCAACCGAAAATGGTCGACCTATCGAGACAGCGGCGAGGAGGCGACATTGCGATACATTGTCAACAACCGAGTCGTGTGCCAATGCAACGTGACCAACATGATCGATTATGAGCCAGGTCGTCAATTGAGTCTTGAAGGCTTTCAAGCCGACGTTCGAATCTCGGTCGGAAGAGCTTTGTTGGAAATCGTTGAAAGCTCAGAGCGAATTTCCGCCAACAAATTGCGATTGCTCAGAGTGGTTTCGCGTGGAAGCGTTCAAGGAGTTGACATCCAGTGGGTCCACTATCACATTTCCAACGATAACGGACGTCGCGTTGTCCTGACGTTTACGTTGAACGAGGCTAACTTGGAAATCTTCGCAGAGGAAGATGCACAGCTGGCAGGCTCCTTCGAATTAATCGATTGGCCCACCAAGCTAGATGCAAAATCCGTTGAATCGGCTGCTGCAGCAGACAACGCAACGGAGGGGAGCAAATCGCTCATCGTGCCTAATACCAAGACGAGTAGCCAACCCATCCGTCCAAAAATGGCGCGATAAATGCACCGTTTGCGGCAACTTACGTTCGGCAAGTATGGCCACATGCTGAATCGCCGCCAGTCTATCTCGCCCGATGGCGAATGGGTGGTTTTCGATACCCGCAATGAGGACTCTCATATTGCGAGAACGCACGCCATCGAGATGGTCAAATTGGAAACGGGTGACATAGCTCCACTTTATCGGACCAGGAACCAAACACTCCACGGGCCAGGTGTGGGGGCAGTCGCATTCCATCCAAGCGACCAGAAGATCATTTTTATCCATGGGTTAGAATCTTGTTCGGCCTCGAATCCTTATTCGGTCGCTCGACGCTTTGGGGCGATCGTCGACGTCACAGCACCCTGGGAATATCTTCACGCCGAATCGCGAGTCGTCTCGCCGGATGCGGTAACCGCCATGCCCAGTTACGGGCTGCTCTCGGGTGGTACGCATGCTCATAGTTGGAGCACGGACGGCTGGATAAGTTTTACGTACAACGACGCTTACCTCGAAGGCCGAGCTCGTATCGATAACAAGGTTCGAGACCTGCGGACGGTCGGCTTCATGGTGCCGGGAATTGAACTCGCATGCGACACACCTGAAACCGAGCAAGAGAATTTCATCGGAGCTTATGCGGCTTTCATTGCCGTCGAGGTGAAAGCTGAGGTTCGGCACGGAAGCGACGACGTGGCACAGGCTGTGGAAGAATGCTGGATCGGTACCAACGGCTATACAGATGCGGCTGGCAACGATCACCAGCATGCGATCGCGTTTCAAGGTGCGGTGCGCGACGAGCAAGGAAATTTGCACCATGAAATCTTCGTCTGCGATTTGCCAAACTTGCAAGAACTTTCGGAAATGGGTGGCGTTCAACCTGCACCACGACAGGAGGGAATTCTCGCATCGGTACCTGGCTGCTCGCAGCGTCGTTTGACACACACATTGCAACGCAAGTACCCTGGCGTTCAAGGGCCGCGAAATTGGCTGGTCTCATCTCCGGATGGCGAGCACGTTTACTTTCCGATGCGCGATGATGCTGGCATCGTTCAGTTGCATCGGGTTGCGACGAAAGGGGGAGCTTTAGAACAAATTAGTTCCCTATTGCATTCGATCGAAGGGCAGATTTCCCTCAACGCTCATGGAACGGAATGTGCATTTCTTTCAGACCAGCGAGTATGTCTCGTGAATTTGGGAACAGGTGAGCACGCATGGTTGACAGGCACCACGGAGCACAAACTTTTTGGGGCAGTGCACTTCGTACACGACGATCGATGGGTACTCAATGCCTACGTGGGAAACCAGCCTGATCACTATGCTCAGATTTTCGTTTGTGAATAAGTCCGCCGATCGTGCGGAAGTGCATCAAAATAAGAAATCTAGCTCCCCTATCGCGGCGTTACACACTCAGCCATGTGAGCGTTGCTTGCCCTGCAAAACATAACGCAACATCGCTGCCAACGCCGCGCGGACGCAATTGGTAGTTGCTCTGGTAAATCACTCGATGAGTCGGATCGTTCTGAACCAAGTCCACATTCGATTCCTTATCGTGAGCAAATTCAAAACGCAGTGATTGCCGCTCGGGTTCGCATTGGGCAATAGGCAGAGCATGCATAGAGTCCGATGGCGGCAACGCAGGCAGATTGGCGCTCCAAAAACCACCGGCTGGCCAATCCAGTTTGCAGATATGCTCAATGACATAGTCGGCCCGCGAGGCATTGATGTTCCAATCTCGTTCTACGTCCCGACGCATGTATTGTGAGACCGCAATGGAACGCACCCCCATCAGGCAGGCTTCGCGAGCAGCCGCAACTGTCCCACTGTAGAAAATATCTGCCCCTAAATTGCCACCATGGTTGACACCGGAAATCACGATGTCTGGCTCTAATTTGAGCCACGACAACCCAATGCGAACACAGTCAGCAGGCGTGCCAGATATTACCCACTTGTTTTCGCCGCGTTGTTCGAGATCGATTGGCGAGCCGGTTGTGACTGCGTGCCCGCAACAGCTTCTCCCTCGGTCCGGTGCGACCACAAAACATGTCGCCTTGGTCGATAACAATTCGTATAAACATTGCAATCCTTCGGCCTCAAAGCCATCGTCGTTTGTCAACAAAATTTTCAATGCACTAGCTCCTGGTTTAATTCGTGGAAAGCGGCCAAAACAGGCTCGATGTTGCTTGCCCCAGTCTGTGGATCTACCAAATGACTGTGATGCAAGACAAGGGTACCGTCCGATGCGGCAATGCTATTCTCAAGCGAGCCAACGCTGCGGCAACGGTTTTTCGATCGATTTGCGAAACCTCGAAACCCCGCCCCGATCGCAATCGAGCCTCTTTCCAGAGGCTTCAAAACGAATCGTCTCGCTATCGCTAGAGCACTCGCATTTTCGTCCTTGGATTCTAGAACAAACTGTTGCACCCTAGTCGATTCGAGAATCGTTGGCGAAACTCTGAGTCCATATTTGTAGTAGCCTGGCAAGCAGTCAGACGTGTCCGGACCTGAGTGAATCCAAGTGAATTGCAGCAACTCTTTCCTTAGTCGATTGGCGGTGGCACGACGCAGCGCGTTGTCATGCTGCAATCGTTCCGATTGAGGAACCAAGATGGCGGCCTGCAACTCCGAGAGCGCGTACGAGTCGTTTCCTCGCTCGCAATAAATCGTCATCCGCTGAGCCAATCTCGCATCATTGGTCAAAACGGCTCCTCCTCGCCCAGCCGACAGAATTTTGCTGCCGCCAAAACTGAGCACACTGATGTCGCCCCATGAACCTGCCAATGTCTCGCCAGCGAGACTGGTTAGGATCGCCCCAGGCTCTTGGCATGCATCTTCCACCACGAAAAGTCGCTTGTCCCTTGCCCAACGGCAGATGCTCTCCATCGGGGCGAGCGAGCCATGCAAATGCGAAATCACCAACGCTCGTGTTTTAGGGCCCAAGGCTGCGTCCAACGCATCGATGTTAGGTCCCCAGCTTTCCGGTGCAACGTCGCATAAAGCCACTCGCGCACCCGCTGCTTCAATAGCGCTAAAATTGCCAGGATAGTCATAGCCGGCCAGAAGCACCTCGGCATCTTCGTCCAGTTTGAGCGACCGGATCGCGAGCTCAATTCCAAATGTCCCTGAACAACATAGTCTGACATGCTCTCGGCGAAAGGACCGAGCGAGCATGGAACGAAGGGACCCAAGGTGTGGCCCCTCATAGGTTCGCCAACTTCCATCCGATGCAACCTGTTCCAATGCCTGCTGAATGGCGAGTGCTGTTGGATGATAGGGGAGCATCGGCGAGTCGAGCCTTGTTGTGGCAAACGTTCGGTGGTCTTAGATCCGGATGATAGCCGTTATCGTTCTATTGTGCAAAGCGACTGTTCGCACTTTCCCCACGCGAATTAAAGCCGCCACCTGGCTCGTCGCCCTAGGACCGCGCTGCGGAATCCTATCGTTCTTGGTCGTTTCCGTGCGGTTGTGAGTTCATGGCATGTTGAATGCTCGACCATTCATCGAGTCGTTCCTGTTCCTTCCCTAACGCGAGAGTCTGAGCGGCGTCGTCCCTTTTGTCCTTCAATTTTTCAAGCGATTTAACGGCCTGCTGACACTGCAAGAGTGCGATTTTGTGTTGCTCAAGTTCTTGACGCAACGTCCCTTGCTGGTCGGCAATTTGGGCGGACTCAGCGGCTAGTACCGTTTGAAAGCGCTCGGCGTTGAGGATTTGGTGAAGAAGGATCGTGCCGTTGCTCGAGTGCTTGCGGTAAGCATCCATCGACCTATTGGATTCATCGATCTCACGTTGCCGTTCGTGGAGTTTTTCTATGGCTAGCCGGACATCTTGAACTGCTTTGGCCGCGACGTTTCGATCGCGTTCTCGCAGTTTGAGCAATGTGGCTAGGCGGAACTTTGCCATAGTGGGTTAGGCAGCTTGATTGTTTGAATTGGGTGTCGTGCTTGGCAGCGGGGCAACTGCGTTTGCAATCGCCGACAGCTTCATTAGTTCGTCGACGCTTCGATTCCAAGGCACAAGCTCATGCTGCTCCTGTGCCAACAAGGATTCGATGGCAGACCGAAGTTGAATCGCTCGATCGATGGCGACGTTGCTTCCTCGCTGGTATGCTCCGATATGGATCAAGTCTTCGTTCTCTTTATAAGTTGCCATAAGGCCTCGAATCGACTCGGCGGCAAGTCGCATTTCTTTTGAGATCAATTGTGACTGCAGGCGGCTCAAGCTGGGGAGAATATCGATGGCGGGGTATCGTCCGTGGGCAGCAATACTCCTAGACAAGTGAATGTGACCATCGAGCAAGCCTCGCATCGCATCGCTTATCGGTTCGTTGGTGTCATCCCCCTCCACGAGCACCGTGTACAAGGCGGTAATGCTGCCGCGTTGATTGATACCTGCTCGCTCAACAAGCTGAGGGAGCATAGCGAAGACACTTGGCGGATATCCACGCGTCGTCGGTACTTCGCCGGCAGCCAAACCGACTTCGCGTTGTGCCATCGCGAATCGAGTTACGGAATCCATTAAAAGCAGAACGTTCTTGCCTTCGTCGCGCAGAGACTCCGCAATGGCCGTGGCTGTTTTCGCAGCCAAGATGCGTTTTGGAGCGGGTTGGTCGCTGGTTGCCACGACGGTAACGCTTTTGGCTCGTCCTTCTTCACCGAGATCTCGGTCGAGGAACTCTCTCACCTCTCGACCACGTTCGCCGATGAGAGCAATCACAACACAATCGGCTTGTGTTCCGCGGGCGAGCATTCCAAGCAATGTACTCTTTCCAACGCCTGAACCCGCAAAAATGCCGATGCGCTGACCGTATCCAATGGTTAAAAACGAATCGATGCTTCGGATCTGGGTTGGCAGTATTTTGTCGATTGGCGGGCGTGTTAGCGCAGGAACAGGCGGTGCATCACAAGGCATTTTGATTCCAAAGGGCAGGGTTGTTCCATCGTCTATCGGATTGCCCGTCGCATCGAGCACCCGACCAATCAACTCCGGGCAGACCTTCACGGAACGATACGTCTGGAAAAGCTCAACGGTATCCCCCTGGCCGACTCCATCGAAGTTATCCAACGGTGCCAACACCGTTCTCCCACTGTCGAATCCGATGACTTCTGCATTGAGCGAATCTTGATTGCGACGGACGATGCGCACCAACGAGCCAACCGGGACCGGCAAACCATCCACGACGATGGTAGTGCCTCGAATGCTGCGAACTCGGCCAGAGATCCCGTATGGAACGATCCTTTGCAAACAGTGTTTCCAGTCCTTGCTGCGCGGAATACTTGGAAAAGATGCGACCAAATTTTGAACGGAGCTCGAGTCAGACATACTATTGAAGTTCTTCCGCAAGTCGTTTGAGCTGTGTTTGAATAGTCCGATCAATGGTTGTGTCTGGAGTTTGCAGGATAACGCCAAACCGACCGACCGAGATATCCTCGGATACTTGGATCTCCATGGATGGTTTCATTTCCTCGACCAGTTCTGTCAATGCAAGTGAGAGACGCTGTGCATCATCGGGATGGATGCGGAGCAGGATTTGACGTTGACCTTGAACCATACGAACCGAGTCCTCAATCCAATCGATCAAGATGGTGGGATCGGATTCGATTTGTCGGCACAAGAGTTTCTCGGTGATGGCGATTGCCAACGTAATCGTTTCGGTCTGCCATTGCCGAAGCCAAAGTTGCGTTGCGGACTCGAGGTCTTCGCAAAGCGTCCGAACGCAGCCAGCCGCTTCTTGAACACGTTTTTCCGCGATTTGACTTGCCATTTGCATTGCAAGCCGTTCGACATGGTTCTCTCCGCCTCGAATGCCATCCTCGCGAGCTTGGGCTTGTATGCGTTCGCATTCGGCTGTGCTATCGCGCAGAAGCTGTTGTGCTTGTTCGCGAACGGTGTCGATGTACTGTTTCGCGCGCGAGGCCACGTCTTCCCAGTTGAACACCTCGGTTTGAGCTGTGTTGATACCTTGAGGTAACGATCTGGATTTGAAAACACTAGCCATGGTTTATCGCTTATTGCTATGCTGCCGCAGTGAACGAAACAGTTTCCAATGAACCTATTTTGCCGACCGATTGTAGATTTGTCGCTGTCTCCGCGATCTGAGTCTGCGCGGCATCTACATCGCGAAGATTGATGGGTCCAAGGCCGATCAGCTTGGCCCGAAGGCGTTGGACGTCTTTGGGGGGCATGAGGCGTTCCACGCGAAGAACGAAATCTCGCTTGGCACCACTCAGCGCTAATAGGATCACTTGTGGCGAACATGCGTGAAGCACAGTGACGAAGTCTCGGTCCGAGAGACGACTCAGGCTATCCATCGAATACTCTCTGGGCTGGACGATGGTCAAATGTCTCATCGCAGAATCGTTGCTTGCAGCGTTATTCGCGGCAGTTGTCGCGGCACTTGAGCCTGACTGCGAGTGAACAGATTCGTTTGGAAAGGGGAGCACCATGGAGTCATCAAACACATCGTCGTCCGAGGATGGGTGCACAAGCTCTGGTTCCAACGATTTGGAATGGTGTTCGGTCGGTTCAAGGTTGGAGTCTCCTTGGGCGGTGGGAGTGCTGCTCCATCCAAGTTTGCTCGCCAGAACTGGATTGGATTGCGATACTGCGTTTTCCCAAATGCTCTTTTGGGACTTGGGCATGCCGTCGAGAATGGCTTGCAACTTTGATAGCCCTTGGGAAGTTGCCTGTGGCGGAAAGTGTTGTCCAATCTTCCGTTCAAGTTCCTGCTCAATATCGCGTAGTATGGCTGGGTCTGTTAGATGTAGGTGTGGGATGGCGGCAAGCGTTGCGCCTGCAACTTGGATTGGGAGCAACTGAACAATGGCTGCCGCTCGATCCACTGCAACTTGATTGAGAACGGTTGCGATCACGATCGGTCGCTCCGTCTTGAGGATTTCGGCCAACGTCTCGACAGGGATTGTGGACCAACTGCCGCAATGTCCAATCATGTCGTTGGGATGAGGCTCATTGTTGGAGGGCGAAATCGGTTGGGAATGGGACTGAAGCGCCGCCGGACTCCATTCGAGTTGATCCGACACAGCGGACGTTTGAGATGCGAGGAGTTCGGCCGCAGGCGATCTCGCGTCCACACTCGCCTCGGGCGTTCGGTGAGACGGAGTTGGTCTTGAAAGCGTGTCTCCGAAGAGCCCTTGCATGGATTCAAATGCTTTTGCCCGCTCTTGGGGTGAAATGGACCCCAGATTGACCAACGCTTGTCGAATGAGTTTGCTCTGAGCAGCGGGGAGTTGGGCCAACAGACCGCGAGACGTGGCTGCGTCTAAGCTTTGAAGCACGATTGCAACGTGCCGAATGCGCTGATCTGAACCGTTGGACATGCGTTTGGAGGATTGCAGGCTGATGAATTGGGCGATTAAGGCAAGATTAGGCTCACCCGGACTTGTACTGTTTTCGAGAGATTTGCGTCTAGCCCGGAATTTCTCGGCATTAGGGGTTTCGAAACGGCATTCCTGGGCCTTATGCTATGCGACCAAAACATTGCTTTCCCAGTCTATTAGGCTTGCCGAACTTATCATGTCCAAGAATTCTAAGATCACGGTCGTTGACGCTGAGTCAGAAAAATTCCCTTTCGTCTATCGCTCGCCGCTTAAATTTGGTGGTCGGGTTGTCAAAGACGTCACCGTCTTCCGTACCACGATAGCAATCGAGGACAAAGCCAAGAAGAAGCTTGCCTTTGGGATGGGTGAGATGACGATGGGTACCGCTTGGGCGTGGCCGAGCAAGACGCTGACGCCCGAACAAGTTTTGAGAATCGTCATCGGACTTGCGGAAAAGATTGTTCAATCGGCGACCAAATTGGATCCTGCGGCACATCCGATTGCGTTGGCCGTGCAGCTCAAGACGATTGCTAAACAACACGCCCTTGAGTTGGCGGAAGCCATGAAACTGACAGAACCAATCCCTGACTTGGCGGTCGCGTTGGCCATGTCGAGCACGGACATCGCATTGCACGATGCCTTTGGACGTCTACACAATGCCAATAGCTTTGACTTGCTGACACCCGAAATCCTCGGAACCGACCTTTCGCCATGGCTGGGCGAAGATTTCATCGGCAAGCACTTCTCGGACGTCGTCAAGCCAAAGCCAACGCCCACGCTGAACCTTTATCACTTGGTGGGTTCGTTGGACCCGCTCTCGGCAGACGATTTGAATCGCAAGGTCGGCGACGGTTTGCCAGAAACGCTTGAGGAATGGATCAGCAAGCAACAGTTGTCGCATCTCAAGGTCAAGATCACGGGCCAAGATTTGGATGCCGACGTTGGCCGAGTTTTCGAAATCGATCGCATTGCAATGCGGGTTGCGCCGACACGCGACTGGTCCTATTCGATTGACTTCAACGAAGCCTGCGAGAATGAAGACTACGTCATCGATTTCTTAGAGAGGCTGGATCGGCTGTCGAAGGATTCGACGATGAAGCTCCATTACATTGAGCAGCCGATGCAGCGCGATCTGCGGGCACGAAAAGAAGTGACCATGCATCGTGTCAGTCGACTCAAGCCAGTCGTGATCGATGAATCGTTGACAGACCTCGATTCGCTCAAGTTTGCAAAGCAACAAGGGTATTCGGGGATCGCAATCAAAGCATGCAAGGGGATCACCGATTCGTTGTTGTTCTCAGCCGCAGCAAAACACTATGGCATGAAGATATACGTACAAGATTTGACTTGCGTAGGTTCGTCGTTCCTGACCTCGGCATCGCTGGCATCGCGTATCTCAGGCGTAACTGCAGTGGAAGGGAATGGGCGTCAATATTGCCCGGCGGGAAACAAAGATTGGGAATCGTTGTATCGACCGATGTTCCATATCTTGGGAGGCGTAGTGCCGACCGAGCTTCTCTCCGGAGTCGGGATCGGCTTTGCATGGCCGAGAAACATGCTTTCCAAGAAATACGCCAGCATGGCCTCGTAGGATATCGAGCCAATGGCATAGTTCAAATGCCTCTGAAATGCCGCTCGACTATTGCGATCGCCGCTAAGCACATCCGTAACTGTTTTTCAACCCAATTAGCCGTTGGGCGATAGCCCCGGTTTTCCAATTGCTCGACATTCGTCGAGAACCGGGGCTATCGCCCTTCGGCTATCAGTTTGTTTCACTGGAAGACTCATACCGATGGGTACTACAGGCGTGACGTGATTTTCACCCTCGGCGATGGTATGATGGCGTGCAAAGGAGGGTTTTAAATGCCGATTCACGATTGGACACGAGTTAACGCTGGAACTTGGCACGCATTTCACCTGGGTTGGATTGCTGAACTTCAAAACGCGCTTAATGACGGACGATTGCCAGATGATTACTATGCGCAGGCAGAACAGATCATCGGTCCGTTTGGACCTGATGTTTTGACTTTACAAGAAGCCGATGCCGTCGATTTGATACCGAATTCAGAAGATGGTCCCGACTCATTAAAACTTGGAGGCGTTGCAGTTGCAATGCGACCGCCGCCAACGCGTTGGACGGCACAAGCGGAAATGGACGACTATGTGTCCAAGCGAAGGACGATGGTCATTCGTCACAGCAGCAATGACCGGATCGTCGCCCTCATCGAAATTGTTTCGCCAGGGAACAAATCCACCCGACATGCGTTAACAAGTTTTGTTGAGAAAGCCGTGGAAGCGATCTATCGCGGCTATCATATGCTGATCGTCGATCTGTTCCCGCCAGGGCCTCGCGATCCACATGGAATCCATGAAGCCATCTGGAGTGAAATCGTCAATGATCGTGTGGAGTTGCCTCCGAACGAACCGTTGACGTTGGTGAGTTATGCATCGGGCCCAACCAAGCATGCGTACATCGAACCGACAGCAATCAACCATGCTTTGATCGACATGCCACTGTTTCTGACACCTGAACGCTATATTCCTGTTCCGCTGGAGGAGACTTACTTGGCTGCCTATCATGGCGTTCCGCGACGTTGGCGCGTCGTGTTGCAGGATGAATAACTCTGCAAGTGTACAAGGCCCGTGAAATTCTTGGGTTGATCGTGATTGCAGGAGGGCAGCTAATACACTTTCATAGGAGTCGCCCAACCCCTTCAGCCTCCTCAACCCCAAAAAGAACGGAATCAAAATGCCCTGGATCGAATGGTACAACTCACTTGCAAAACCTAGCTGGACGCCTGCGCCAGCAACCATTGGGATGATTTGGCAAATTCTCTACCCAGTCATTCTCATCAGCTTTGGTTTTGTTTTCGTTCAGGCATTTCGAGGCAAAGTTAGCTGGTTGGTAGCACTGCCCTTTGCCATCAACCTCGTAGCGAACTTGATCTTCACGCCGATCCAATTTGGGCTTCGGAATCTTCCACTTGCAGCCGTGGACATCCTCATCGTTTGGACAACGATCCTTTGGTGCATGATCGCAATTTGGCAGCACAATAAATGGATATCACTTGCCCAAGTACCGTACTTCATTTGGGTATCGCTTGCGACGGTTCTACAGATGAACATCACTTGGATGAATTGGGGTAAATCATGAGCCGAAAAATACGGATCGATTCGATCCAGGTAGGGCGAAAAGAGTTGTCGAAATGACTCCACTGCTCTTGCCCTACATTTTCAACATCATCGTACTAATCCCAATCGGATTTTTGACGTTGCTTGGCGGCGAAAAGGGCGGGCGGTTGGCGTGCCAGAGCAAATTCTCGGAGAGCGAAGGGTTTCGAACGATTCTTGGATCATTGTGGACTGCAATCCTAATCGGTTCGGTGCTAGGGCTGTTCTTTCCGATAACAATGTCGGCATTGCTTTTGATTCAAGTGATCTACAAAACAATTTGGCTGTTGGTGTATGCGATGCCCCGGATGCTCAAACAGCGTGGCAACGAAGTACCCTGGGGAATTTCTTTGACTTTTCTCGTAATCATCGTGAGCTACCCTTGGGTCATTCCGTGGGAGCAGTTGTTCGGAACCCGATGATCGAACCCTGCCTTAAATCTGCATCTAAGTTCGCAGCCCTTGATCGTAGATGCCATCCCAAAACTTTCGCCGTGCGATCAGGCAATTCACAGCAGTATCTTCTGCTACTTTCCAATTGGACTCATCGGATCCACAGAGCGACTGCACAAGCCTTCTTGCCATCGGTCCATGCTCATCGCCGTCCAATCCAATATGCCGTTCAAGGTAATACTTGAAGTCCGCCAATTGCCCGCCAGCCTCCACATTTTGCTTGTCCACAATGCGTTGAAACACATCCGGCAACAAATCTTCCCGTCCATAAGTAAAGGCCGAAGCAATGGCACACAGGTTGCCACTATCGATGACAGAAAATGTATGCTCCACGAAAAGCCGAGCAGCAGTTGGAATGATTGGCAGTTCGAGTGCTGTGCGAACTGGGACACCCTGGCGAAGTTCGCAGATAAATGAGTCGATGGCTGCGGTGTTCGCTCCACATTGCTTCATCGAACGGTGATAAAGGTCAAAATGACTAGCGAACCCAACTTGGCTATCGCCATCCGATTCTTCGGCAAGCACGATCTCGTTAATGAAGCGGCAGGCTTGCGCATCAACGGGTGGTAGCCAGGGTACTTCAACACAGCAGATCCGTCGTTGCAACATCTTGAGCAGCGACATGAAATCCCAGACAGCAAAGACGTGTTGCTCCATAAATCGCTGCAGGGCTTCAAGGCGATCCATTTCGCCGTAAAATTGCTTCAGTTGTGTCGGGCCATAAGGTCAGAGGGGAAAACTGTCTCCCCTATGCGATGCTCTGAAATAGCCTATTCCATTATCGGAACCTGGCAACGACCCATAGCGTTTCCGGTCTGTTTCAATCCATTCTGTACGTGCCTTCGGTGTCACGCAGCTACCGCAACACACCCTCGATTCAGTCGATGAAGAATTCTACCCAGGTTGAAGCAAACACAAGGAGTAAGTGGAGATTTGAGGTGCGCTCCGGCATTTCAAAGGCTCTGAATTCCATTTCGCGGAGCTGTTTGTTGTGAAGTTAACCTTACAAAACACAATGCCTTTTGGAATTCGTTTCCCTACAGAGTCCTTATGTTGCATCCTGGACTTTCGATGGAATTGCCAATTTGCCATACTCGCAACCGCCCGAAACAGTTTGGAACGACCGCAATCATATGGAGGTGAGCTTTTGGAGTTTGCTACGAATAAATTTGGAATTGACCAACTAGGACCAAAAGCAATCGCAAAGATTAGCGGAAAGGCTTGGGATGAACTCCGGTTGAACTTCCTGGTCGTATGCGGGATGCTGCTTGATGTGTCACCGGATGCTTTTGGAGAGCTAACAACAACCTACATCAAGTTCACCATAGGCAAAACGCACATGAGTCGAGTCTATGCTGCCATGTGGGTTAAGAACTCCAAGTCATTCACCATCGGTCTTGCTCTGCCTGAAGATTGCAAGCATCCCTTGTTCACTGACGCACTCAAAGGGATGTCCTACAAGGGGCTTACGAAGTATGTCACCATGACCTCGGAAGATACGATCCCGGAACAATTCAGCGATTTTGCGGAGATCGCTTACAAGCTGCGATTGAGTGAATTGGAATGAATTTGGGATTCAGGAAAACAGGTTGGACAAAAAGTCGTTCCATCGCATGAACAATCACAAACTCTATATGCAGCGGGCCATCGAATTGGCGGCTAATGTTCCCGACTGTCCTTTTGGGGCATTGATAGTGGATCGGGATAATGGCAAGATTTTGGCCGAGGGCTGGAACAAATCTGCCACCAATCCGACATTTCACGGGGAGATTGATGCCATCAATCAGTTGGTCCACACCAACCCAGGAATCGACCGAAACAAACTCGTGCTTTACACAACGGCCGAACCCTGTCCGATGTGCCAAGGGGCGATCCTATGGGCAGGTATTGAAATGGTCGTCTTTGGTACGTCCATTCGCTCACTACAAAAAATGGGATGGCGACAGATCGACATCTTGGCAGAAGAAGTGATTCGTCGCAGCCCAGCTTGGAGATGCACGATCCTAGGTGGTGTGTTGGAGCAAGAGTGTGACGCACTGTTTGCGTTGGCGATTTCACGAAGGGTTTCAAGAAAATGAAATTCGGTTACTTGCTTGGTTGGCTCCTTAGCTTATTTGAGGCGACTTCGTTTGGTCGAATGGTCAAGAACGCAGGAGCGGTGAAGCCCGTTCTTTCACAGCGAATGCGCTAATCTGAACTTATTCGTAGTCTTGCTCTGGTTCAGCCCGGACTTGGGCATTACCTTCGTCATCCACTTGAACGTGGATCGTATTGGCTCGGCAGCAGACCGGACAATCTTCAACATACGTCTGACTCGAACCTTCTGTCAGGTCGATAGGGATAATGATGACTTCTCCACAAGCATCGCAAACGTAGTTGCCTTCCTCCTGAGAAGAGGCATCTACAAAGGAAGACTTCTCGCCTTCCATCCCCGGTAATTCCTGCCCGGACGCAAACAATTTGCAGACCCACAGCAATACAGATAAAGAAGATTCATCCGCCAAGCGGTGATCGTGTCCGATTTCAATCAACGTATCTGGTGGTAGTCCGCTGCTGGCAACCAATTCTTCCGAGTCCGAAAACGGTACAACATCATCGGAACGGCTGTGCAGTAGTACGGTATCGTTGCGGATAGTCTTGGCCGCTCCCCATTTCTTCCATGCCGGGCAGAGCAGTACCATCTTGGCGTTGCAGGTGTTGATGTTCATTGCAACCGCACCACCACGCGAGCTTCCGACGACAATATGGGGCTTGTGCTTATCGAACTCCGCTTGAGCGGTCGCAACAGCAACATCAAACTCATGGTCATCGAGCATCGGGTTGATGACTTCGTAACCATGGTCTTTTAGATGAGTCGGTTTGACACCGCCTGGGACACTGTGCCACCCGTGTAGGAATAAGATTTTCGTGGTAGGTAAACCCTTTTTCTGCTTCGTTTCATTCTTTGCCATTGGATGCTTCCGCACTGCCCCTCAGCCGCCTTGACCTGGATGTATGGAAAGCCACATCTGAGCGATATCATACCCCAAGGCCTCTTGCAATGGGAAAAGCAATTGGCCGTTAAGGTCACTGCCGATGCTCAACCCGGCGTGCCAATCGCGTGTCAATCCGGTGCGAACGAATGGGGGCAAGAAACCTGCTGCGGCACCTATGGCACGGTCCATGATCCATGGGGTCCATGGGACCATCCATTTATGTTTACCGACCGATTTTGTTTTTGTTAAATTTCTAGCTTAGTTTTATGGCGGTGCATTTTCGTTAGGCATTTTCGAAAAGAGTCTCTGTCCATGGCTAGGCAAAATCGTCGCGATGACTTCAGCCGCAACTTGGGGCAATGCGATAGCCCAGGGCAACGCCCTCATTTTTACCCACATGTCGCAGCACGCCAGACTCGAAATCCCAATGGATTTGCGTGATGCCATCGCGTTTTCTCCCTCTCGCCCCGCGTCGGCAACGCTGTGAAGCATTTTCGTCAATGAAATGGAACACTATTTGAATTTAAGCCTTCCGTTCGGGCTCGTCCCGACGGAGGCAACCATTGTTAGCTACAGGCAAAAGCACTCGGCTCGGGCTCTCCACCGAGTTTACTCGGTGGAAGCAACGTTTGGATCCGAAAAACGCTGCTTCCACCGGTATGAAACCGGTGGAGAGCGATGGCCCGTATCTGTGCGGCTAGTAGCTACCAAT
>Ga0194045_1000260_pt1 | contig 17064 bp, 11 predicted proteins | sample JunL6211m_MetaG_FD_161686 | JGI IMG/M metagenome (GOLD analysis project Ga0194045, IMG submission 161686) | Anoxic zone freshwater microbial communities from boreal shield lake in IISD Experimental Lakes Area, Ontario, Canada - Jun2016-L626-11m | ecosystem: Environmental > Aquatic > Freshwater >...
TTATGATGTTTTGGAACAATTGCTCTTTCAATCGCATCATCAAATGGATTGTATTTTTTTTCAGGAAAAGAATGTGTTTTAGCCTGCGCAGGTTTATGAGCTGGACTAACAAAGTCCGAAACGTTACCCGAATAATGTTGAATTCCGGATTGGCGGTTGTTGAATCTATTAATCAAAGGACTTTTTGAAACTGATCGAGCCCTTAGCAACTTATCCTCTTTATTTCTTTTAGCTAGTTCTGTGAGCGCGAAACTGGTTGATGATATCGCCGATTCTTTAGGGCTAAGGTTTGGTTTTTTAACAGCTTTTCTGAGTAGTGTTTTCGATTTTTGAACCTGTCTCTTTGTGTGTTGAGCCATTGAATGTGGTTTTTTCTGGACTGGTTCAACCAACCCAGAAAAAAAACTATTAGGCTTGACGGTTCCGCCTATAGCACCAGATTCGTCTTTAACCAGCTGGCCATACTCATCGTATAGTCTACCGTTTATCTCAATGAATTTGTCTTCTAGCATCTGTATTTAGTTTTTCCCTCAAAAATTTAGCTGCTCATTTTTTTTATACTATGAATATTCTATTATTACTTGCTAATAACCGCAAGGGGTATCATAATTGCGTAGTAGTATAAAAAACAAAAAACAATTAAAATAGTATATAACCAATATGGATTTTTTAGACCCAGCAAAAACAAAGCGCAGGAACCAACTATTGATAATAGGATATATATTCCTAGCAGTTCTAATTTCGCTTGGTACAGTAATTTTAGTTTATTTATCATATGGATTCGGGCTGAATAAGAATGGAGGAGTTTATCAGAATGGACTCATTTATGTAGCATCATCCCCGACTAATGCGGATATTTCGTTAAATTCTATTAGTAACGGAAAAACAAATAGCCGTATAAATACACCGGCTGGCCAGTATATTCTTAAGATTAACAAATCTGGCTATCGACAATGGCAACGATCAATTGAGGTTGATGGTGCAAGCGTCCAACATTTTGACTATCCTCTACTCATACCCACTAAATTAGTATCAAATTCTGTAACTAATTATGCGTCTACACCTACTCTATCGACCCAGAGTCCGGATAAAAGATGGATGGTAGTCCAAAATATAAATAGCGTAACTACATTTTCCGAATATGATTTGAATACAAAGCCTTTGGCTAAACCTACAGCTTTGACTATACCTAATGGAATTCTATCAAACCCAAATGCGGGTGATATTTTGAAAGCTGTGCAGTGGTCAACTGATAATATTCATATTCTTCTAAGCCATCAAACGCTTAACGGTAACGAATATATTCTTTTGGATAGACAGAACCCTGCCAATACAATAAATATTAACAAAACACTTTCAGTTAATCCTGGTTCTGGCATAATCTCACTGTCTAATAGTAAATACGATCAATATTATATCTATAAGCCCGACACTAAGGTCCTATATAGAGCGAATCTTAATGAAGTTTCTCTCAATAAGGTATTGAGCGGAGTTTTAGCATATAAAACATTCGGAAGTAAAATGGTCCTTTATGCATCTGAAGAAAAGGTTTCTCCTAATACGGTAGCTATTAGGCTTCTAGACGATCAAACAAACTACAATCTTAGACTTTACGCAGCAGGCTCTAACTACTATTTCGACATGGCTCAAAACAATGGTAATTGGTTTGTAGTCACTGCATCAACATTAGATAATCGGGCATTTGTATATGAGAATCCAGAACAAACATTACAGCAGTTCCCTAACGTGCCTTTAGCGCCAGTAGACATCATGAAAGTAGAAGGCGTTAACTATGTACAATTCTCTGCCGATAAAACCAAAATAGTCGCTGAAAATGGCTTGAATATAGCTACATACGATAACTTCGCTAACAATAGCTATTCCTTTACCCTGCCTGGTGCATTGGACTCTCCTCAAACAAATGTTACATGGATGGATGGTGAGAGGTTTGTGTACGTAAGTTCGGGTGTTGTTAATATGATTGACTATGATGGGATTAATCTCCAGCAGCTTGTTTCAGGTAATTCGTCTTTATTGCCTCTGTTCAATGTAAACTTTAAATATCTTTATACTGTTGCCCCTAGCATAACTCAAGATAAGCTTAATAATTATACCCTGAATCAAACCCCAATTAGATTAGCTGCTGATTTATAGCCACTGCAGAATTCTCTGCCATAAAGATTTGGCGTTACCTGGAAGGCTCGTTGGAGTATTCGTTGAGGCGTTGTTAGAAGCTGCTGACGTATTGTTGTCTAGGCTTGGGCTAATTTGATCGGCCGATACAACTAGTCTGTTTATAGAAGTCCCTGGTGGGTCACAGGTTATTAGAGTTGCAGTTGCAGTATGACCCGCTATCGGATCGAGTACCGACACATCACTTGGAGGAACTACTGTTTTGCTAAAAACTTGATAAACAAAAACCTTGGAGTTATAAACCAGATAGAATGTGTCACCTTTTTCTAAGGTATGCAAAAGCACGAATGCAAACTTATACTTACCTGGATTAAATATATTATTGCTAGAGTGCCCGAAATAAGCGGTATTGCCATTTTCTCCAGGCAAAACAGTACTTGGATAACGGACTACTCCACTATTGAGATCATTCTCGATATCACTTTCATTTGTGGACGTTTCGGTATAATTTACTGGAAGTTGCAGATTCAATTTAGGAATTATTATTTCAGGAGTAGTAACGTTAGATATTCCAGTAGTATTTAATATTATTGGTGTTGCTACTGCATTTCTGCTTGGCTGAATGAAAGGAACCAATATAACCTGATTAAAGAAGCTAAATAAAAAGATAAGAATAGCAAATGTACCAGAAATAAGCCCAAAACCTAATGACTTTAAGTGTTGGGAGTTTCTTAGTTTTTGAGCCTTAGCCAATCTTTTTTTTGGATTATTGAGGCTGCGTTTTTTATGTGATTCAAGACGAGTTTGGGGCGCGTAGACATGGTCCGACACATAAACTTTCGTAGCTACATTGTCTGGATCATCGGTCTTTCTGGCTTCTTGTACTCTTTTAGTTACCTTATCGAAGAATTCACTACCTTGACCACTGGCCTTGTAGAATTCATCCCAAACCTGCCTCTTGTCTTCATCGGATAAGCTTTCATAATATTGGTGCCAAAGTTGTTGAATTTCTGCGCTAGATTTACCTGAACTGTGAAGTTCTTCGACATATTTCTGATGGATGGAGAGATTTTTGTCATTAGGAGGAATTTCTTTGAGCTCTTCTTTGTATCCAGGTTCATCCGCATAGATATTAGAAACCTTACGGCGAATTAATTCTGCCGCAGCTTCTTTTATTTGTTCTTTTCTTTGGTCCTCTAAATCTGACATAATCTTTATAGTTCTTGTGCTAGTTATCCTTGAATAAGTATAGTACAATACACCTCTATAAGCACATAGCAGATTAATAATTTATATTCATGGGCGAGTGGCGGAATTGGTAGACGCGCCGGACTCAAAATCCTGTGATAGCAATATCGTGAGGGTTCAAGTCCCTCCTCGCCCACCAAAAAAGACTTCAATTACTGAAAGTCTTTTTTAATTAATATTTAACTGCAAAGATTAGGCGACTCAGATTTTTGGCTGAATATAGAATCCGACTATCTTCACGATTAGCGATACAATCAACATCTATCTTGAAGGGGTTTTTAGCATTTCTAAACGTTCTTAACTCATCAACAATCAACGGGAACTTATTATCAAAGAGTATAATTCCAGATTTTTCTTCCTCATCAGCTTCATACTTATCCGCTATATGTACATCATTTTTATTTCTTGAATAAATTGCAATTTTTAGATCTTCAGGCGCTTTAAAGTTTAGGCTTAAGGCCCCTTTAATAAGCTGGCTAGAAATTAAAGATTCAGTCATATCTGTAACTCTAATAAATTGATCTAATTGAAATTGAACTTCACTGATTGAATCAAATTCTGAGGACATAATAAATTTTTCCATTAACTAAACTATAACATAAACACTTAAAAATATCAATACTAGTTAACTGATTTCAATTGCTACATTTTCATTTGTTCAAATGCCTCTTTTAGAAGATCAAGCATAGTCTGATATTCCGTCAAATTGCTGGTTGTCGCATCATATTTAATTGCTGTATAAAGATAGAGGATATTGTCGACTACTTCCATGTTTACTTCGAAATTCAAAGCTTGAAGTTTCTGCATGTAAAGCGGATTCAAAAGCTCAAAACTCGTCGCTTGTTCTGCACTGGTAGCATATACCTCATAACGGCTATTGAATTGACCCCATTCCATTGAAACCTTATGTAGTCCTCTTATCCCCAACTGAAGTTTTTTATTTTGCCTAACTACTATATTCCCGTAACTCTTCGGAAGGCTAGTTTGGACAACAAGAAATTTATCACTCCCATACTGAGCATTAGGATTCTCGTTATAGGTGTAGAGCTGAACGACTATATTTTTATATAAACCGATAATATGGTTATTTATGTCTGAAACGCCAAACTTACCTTTGCCGAATATTTGTCCCCTAGAAGGAAGTAATAGATAGCCCCAGTCAAGCGAGTAGTAAAAACCTTGCTGACTAGCAAATGTTTCTAGTATTTGATTGTGGGACCACATGTTAGCTGTAGAGGGCTGAATACCGTCTAATAGCCAACTATTACCGGAGCGTCTAAATCTCCAAAATTCAGTAATTGGGTTATTATCTCGATAGAGCAATTTATTTGTTAATGTATCGATTAATTGATCATCTGCATGAGCTGTGAGTCCAATGATTGCGGTGTCTTTTGAATTATCAGTTTTGTCATCGATTGCGGTCAAAAGTGCGGCATCAATTACTGGGCTTATGACATTATCTCTCCTGTTTGCAATTTTGAGTGCAGCCATCATAAGCTTTGCATGATTGTAATAGCTTTCAGTCATGTATTTTTTCATACTATCTACATTGAAGTTAGACCAATCCTGCTGATATTGCATGAATATCTTTTTACCGTATTCCGTAAGATTAATTTCATTCCATGCACTATCTGACTGTTCAGCTTTTTGAATTGCGGCCTTGGTTGCTTTATTTTGTTTTAATTTCCCAAATAAATTATATAATCCGGCGGCCATTCCACATGGAGCACCGATTGCGGCTATGAAGAATAAACCTGAAGCCGTGAATCCAAGTATTGCTAAGCCAATAAATAAAGCCGCACATATAGCCCAGCCTATAATTTGGCCGCCTACCCACTCAGCCTCTTTATTCTTTAGTTTTCTGACGAATGCTCCAATAAGATGCATGGGCGCATAACCTATGAGGAAGATTAGATAGCCTCCTCCGCCACCTTCAGAGCCACCGCCACCAGAGCCTCCTCCGCCACCTTCAGAGCCACCGCCACCAGCAAAAGCGATAAATTTACTGAGACTACTCAATAAAAGAAAGGAGTTCATTTTAGAATTTAACAGCTACAGGGTTGTTGATACTTGTGTCGCCACCAGCATCAAAAAATTCTCGGTCAGTTTTGAAACCAAGCATTCCTGCAAAAATATTTGTAGGAAAGACTTTTCTTTTAGTATTGAAGTCCTTCACATTGCTGTTATAAATGGTTCTTGAAGCCTGAACTTTATCTTCTGTATCTGTTAGCTGAGTTTGTAAATCAAGAAAGTTCTGATTGGCCTTAAGTTCTGGATAGTTCTCTGCAACTGCAAATAGGCTTTTCATAGTTGAAGTTAGCATATTGTCGGCTTTCGCTGATTCTGCAGGACCTTTAGCACTCATAATTGCCGATCTTGCATTAGCTACATCTTCGAATACAGACTTTTCATGAGTTGCATAACCCTTAACTGTGTTTACTAGATTGGGTATTAAATCTGCTCTTCTTTTTAGCTGTACGGTTATATCACTCCAAGCCTCATCAGTTTTTACGTTTAATCTAACTAGACTGTTGTATAGGGAAACTACTATCACTAGAAGTAAAACTACTACTGCTACTACTACATAAATTATTGTCATGTTACTAATCCTTTTTAATTATGATTTAATTATGCGCTTAGCTTTATATGTATTCAACTAATTCCAGCCGTATGCCTGTACTGCTGAACCATTGTTCCACCAAACTGTCGCTTTTCCATTACCAGCCGCTAGTCCGTAATTTTTGCATTTAGTTTGTGAAGCATAATTTGTCGTATTGATAGTCAATGGAGATCCAGAGCCATTTGGTCCGCCTATAGTATGGTCAAAGTCATAGATTGCACAGAATGAATCTTTATGTATTTTTGAATAAGCTGTAAGATAATCATTTCCATTTACACTATTCAATATATCTGAGTTTAAGTTTTTGATATACTTCTGCATGTTGTTTAATAATGCGTGATAATCGGGTATGCCAGAGTTAATCGATGCAATATCATTTTCAAAATTTGTTTTCATCTGAGGGGTAATGTAGTTTTGGCTTCGAATGGCAGCTAAATTAATATTGTAATCTTTGATCGTGTTAAAAATGGTATCAATTTTATTTTTTGTGTCATTATAGGCATAACAAGTAAGGGCTATAGACTTGTTGCTGTTCTGGGTTGCTAAATCTCCACATACTATGCTATAAGCCATGGCTCTAGTTAAAACTCCTTGAGTGCATGATTCTGAATCATGACATGTTGATGACTTTACACCAATAGGCCCTTGATTTTGATCGGCTCCACCTGTGTTTCTGTCATTGCCGTTAGTATAGCCGGCGTCTATTGCATAGCCATTTAGTTGCGCATATAGTTTCATGGTCTTAGCCCATTGTTGATTTACATTACACAAGCTTCTGTATGCGTATGGTGATGTTTGCCAGTCCGGTAGCACTACAACATCATTCGAATAGAGACAAAAACTACCATCTGATTTCATTTTTGTCGAAAGATCTTTATAGGAGGCATTATTTAGTTCGTCAGAAGATTTTACGGTTAAAGTACTGGGTTTGACTGGTGTTTTGGGTGGATTGACTGGAGCATCGGCGTGGGCAGTACAAGCATCTTTCTTGGCTGTGGCATAAGCAGCTGGTGCTCCTACTGGAGTTGCAATACTACATAACTTTTGGAATGTGTATGGCCCTGCCATTCCATCGGCTGTTAATTTGTTATTTGTCTGAAATTCTTTTACTGCAGCTTTAGTTAGCGGCCCGAAAATACCATCAACTGCTAGTACATCAGAACCCTTGTACTTATTTAGAGTATTGAGCATTGTCTGTAGATCCTTAACACAACTATTCTTACTAGCACTATCGGCCGATCCATAGGCAACTAGAGGGCTACCGCACAATGATCCCGCATGCGCCTGATTTCTTGAATATACAAAAAAACCAACTCCTGTTATTGTCGCAATAACTATAACGAAAAGGAATGTTTCTATATGAGAAAATCCCTTATTATTTAATTTTTTGAACATATTTTATATTTCCTTTTTATTATTAAGCTTAAGTTAATAATATCAAAGATAAGAGTATTGTAAATAATTTTTCCTAACTTTAAACAGCGAAATCTATAAGAGAAGAAGTTAGTGCCTCAAATGGCTTGCTCGGATTTTGCATCCACCAAACACTTGAGTGTGCTGCTACCTTATTTTCAAGATTTGCATCCTTAGTTATCTCAGTAACGCTAACGCTTCCTTTATAGCCTATATATATTCTATTTTCGTGCTCTAGCTCTACTATTGCCCTATATTTTGTGCTTATTTCTCTTATTGCATCAATCAGTAATTGAATTGGCATCATTGATGTTAGTGGTCTTTCAATTTTTAGATGAGTAGATATTTTCTGTAGCTTTTGAAAGTTTAAAGTTATTAGTAGGTTTTCTCTATTTATAATGCTGCCGGGGCTGAGCAAGAAGCTGTCTACTGCATCACCAGCGATAACTAACATGTCTTTGGATGAAACTATTTTTTCAATTAAAACTGCTGTTTCAGAATTGTGTCCGAAGTCGCCACTAAGTAGGGTGCAGTTTGCCCAGGCCATTTGTTCAGTTATTTCTGCAAGCGCAGCATTAGAGAGTCCTCCGCTTGGATTGCTCGGAGCGAAATCTGCTGCTGGGAAAATCTTAGATATTGTAGTTCTGAGCGAATCTGGAAGAATTACTCGAATCGCTCCAGCCCCAGCTCGTTCAGCTTCGTTATATGCTTCAGCTGGTGAGTTAAAGCTAAATTTGTTGCCTCCTATTATGAGTAGCTTTCCAGCATGTTGTTTGTTTTCGGGTCTACTCCATAGTAGATCTCCAAAAAGCGGATTACTTTTTGTTTGATAATTTATATTTTCTTCACTCATACTTATATATCCAAATCAATACTTACCGGACAGTGATCAGAACCCATAATATTTGCATGAATACTAGCATCTTTTACAGATTTTTTTATCTCATTAGAAACCAATATATAATCTATTCTCCAGCCGACATTTCTTGCCCTTGCATTGGCCCAATGCGACCACCAACTATAGTGACCATTGCCTTGGTGATTAATTCTAAAAGTGTCTACAAATCCAGCTTTAACGAAGCTTTCAAAGCCTTCTCTTTCTTCATTTGTAAAACCTTTCTTGCCGACATTTGTTTTTGGATTAGATAGGTCATCTTCAGTGTGAGCAACATTCAAATCACCACAGAACACAACAGGCTTGGTTTTTTCTAGGCTTTTTGTGAATTCCAGAAATGCAGGATCCCATTGTTTGTGTCTAAGATTGAGTCTCGATAGATCGTCCTTGGCATTTGGAGTATATACAGTAGTTAGAAAGAATTTTTCAAACTCTGCAGTTATAACTCTTCCCTCTTTGTTCGGGTTGCCATAGCTATCGGAATCCAGATCGTATTTTTCTATAAGATTCTCAGGTAAGCCATTAATTATTTTTATTGGCTCTATTTTTGTAAAAATAGCAGTACCTGAGTAGCCTTTTTTCTCTGCTGAATTCCAGAATTCTTTATATTCTTTAAAGTCTATTTCAACTTGATCTCTGTTGGCTTTAGTTTCTTGAAGGCAAATAATGTCTGGTTTTACTGTATCTATAAAAGGTTGAAATAGGCCTTTTCGGTCTACTGCTCTTATCCCGTTTACGTTCCATGAACAAATTCGAATCATAATATATAAATAAGTATAGCTTGAGAGAGGAAAACTTGCTAGAATTAACAGTTAATGAGCTATAAAAGAGTACTGTTAAAACTTTCAGGTGAACAACTCGCTGGTAAGTTTGATTCCGGAATTGATCCAGTATTCGCTTCCTGGCTTTCTAAAGAAATACAAAGAGCTAGAGAAAATGGCACCGAAGTTGTAATTATGGTTGGCGGCGGTAACTTTATCCGCGGTGCACAAATTGCTGGTCACGGTATCCAAAGAGTTACAGCAGATCACATGGGTATGCTTGCGACTATGATAAATGCTCTTGCCCTAACGGATATATTTGAAGCAAACGGACTTCAAACTAGATGTTTGTCTAATATATTTGCTGAACAAGTTGCAGAAAAATTTATACATCGACTCGCTAATAAGCACCTAGATAATGGTCGAGTGGTAATTGTCGCTGGTGGTACTGGACGACCATATCTTACCACTGATACCGCTGCGGTTGAGTTAGCTCTCGAGCTAGATTGCCAGGTAGTACTAAAGGCCACCAAAGTTAATGGAGTATATGACAAAGATCCAGCAAAACATCAAGATGCAGTTAAAATAGATAAGATATCTCATCAGAAAGCTTTGGAAGAATCTAATATTAAAGTTATGGATCAAGCAGCGCTCGGTCTTGCCCTAGAACACAACATGCCAATTATTATTTTTGATAGTCTAGTTAAGGGTAATATAACCAATGCGATCAAGGGTGAAAAAATTGGAACTTTGATCGGTAACGACTAATTCATACCCACTAAAGCATAGGCTCTTACTTGAAACATGGAAGTTTATGGCCTACAATAAATACAATTAGTAACAATAATAGAGGGAAATTAATGGATATTATTAGCTCACAGCAAAAAAACAAAGCACAGGATTCAAACACAGTCAGTGCTGCTAAGTCAGCAACTAAAAAGAAATTTCTTAAAGTCACCTCATTTAGAGCTATGCTAGTAATAACTATTGTTGCCGTTCTCTTTGGTATTTGGTCTATGATTGGTTTCAACATGGAATCTCTTTATGTAAAAAGCGATAAAATCCAAGCTGTAGATGTAAGCATTGGTGGATCCAATAATGGCGACCAGATATATTTTGGTAAAATTAAGAAAATCACAAGTAAATACATTGTGCTAGATGATGTGTTCTACATTCCCTCATCAGCTAATGGATCAAACATCCAGCTTGAACCATTAGTTTGTCAAATAGATAAGCCAATCAATAGGATGATGATAAATAGAAGTAGTGTGAATTGGTACGAAAACTTGCAGTCTGACGGTCAAGTTGCTCAGGCTATAACTAATTACGAAAAATCTAATCCAAAAACTCCTTCATGTCCCGCTCCAACTCCTGCTAAAAAATAGTTAAAATTCCAAGCAGAAATAACCTTTAAAAACATCTCAAAAAGCTATATAATAACGCTTATGCGAGAGGGTAAAAAAATCTGGCGTTCTATTACTAATAAAATCCGTAGATTTGCCTTTAAATGTATTCGAAAAATACGTAAATTATTGAATCGGATTCCTAGTAATCACCGCAAGCTCATATTGACTATTTCAGAAGCATTCGGAATAAGCTTAATCGTATTCGGGTTAATTACTTTTGTTTATTTCCAAACAATCAATAATAGCTATAAGCTATCCCCTAATCTTTTATCGGTCATCGGTTCTCCAGATAAAAATATTTTAAATAAGTTTTCATACGACATACAATCTAAGGCATACTACTTAGCAAAATCTGACATTGGTAATAAAAATGCTGGCATGAAGTCGACTGGTGATGGTGGAAATTCAGTTTCCGGCTACAGTTCACGCCTACCAATTAATTCATCTCAAGGAATTACAACTTATGATAATTCTTCAAACATTTCATTCACTATGACCCCTATGTTCAAGACTATGTCTGGAAAGGCTTCGAATGGCCGAGTAATTTATCCTTTGAGTGTTAATGGTCCAAAAGCTATTTACACTATTAAGCACAATGGAACACAGGAAGATATTGTATATTCTAGATCTATAAGCGATTCGGCAAGTTATAAATATAAGCTGGATCTGCCTTCTGGATTGGAGGCTAGAACAACTGCTGATGGGAATATTGGAATATATTCTGCTGATTCTTATCTTTATGGCAATATTTCATATGGGTCTGATGCTGACAAACAAAAAGTTATGATGGCAAAACAAAAAGCTGCTAAAAATAATTTAGTTTTTATAATTCCTGCTCCAACTATTGTGGCCAAAGGAAAAAATAGTGCCAAAACTTCAATTAGTTTAAAAGATAATGAAGTTACTATATCTGCAACTAAACTTAGTTCAATTAAGGGTTCCTTTTCTATTGATCCGAGTGTTGTAGTTGCAAGTGTCAGCTCTTTTCAGAATAGTGCAAATAATGAAGGCGATATAACTTACGATTCCACGAATAACCAGATATATCAATCTGGAATTGGAGGGGGTGAAATTTCTTCCTGGACTACTTCAGCAAACTCAGTTCCAAGATATACAAGCAATAGCCTTGAGGTTGTCTATAATAATTATATTTATATAATTGGTGGGTATGATGGAACTACTTATTATGCCAATACTTACTATGCATCCATAAGTTCAAGTGGGAACATAGGATCATTTAATTTATCTAGTTCAGTTTTTCCTAATATTTCAACAGGAGTTAGTGGCATTAATAATGCTGGTGGCACCGCATACAATGGCTATATTTTTGTTGGTGGTGCTCGAAATTCTGCAGTATCCACTTCCGCCGGTGTTTATTATGCTGCTGTTTGCACTGGTAACAATACAACTTCACAGTTTAGTACTAATTGCGATAAGTCCAGTACTCCGGGATCAATAAGTTCGTGGAATACAGAATCTAATCCTTTGCCTGCAGCTGAGCAACAGCCTAATGTCACTGCGTATAACGGTTATCTTTACAACATTCAAGGTTTTTCAGCAAATACATACTATGCAAAAATCAATGCAGATGGTTCGATTGGCACCTGGAGCACTGGCTCAGCTATGCCAATTACCGGGGCTGGAGGTTATTCTGTCATATACAATAATTATATTTACTATATAGGCGGAAGTAATAACGGATCTAATTCATACTATGCCCAGATACAAAGCAATGGGAATATTGGAACATGGAAGCTTACTTCTTTGATGCCTTCAGCTAGGTCAATTGCGAGTGGAGCATTGGTTGGAGGGTATATTTATATAATCGGTGGAAGCACCAATACCACAACGTATTTTAGTCAAATTAATACCGATGGAACTCTTGGAAAATGGCAAACAAGTGTCAATAATTTAAGTTCATCTCTGGGTACTACATTTAATTCTGGCATCAATTCTTACAATGGTAATCTCTATTATTTTAATGGGAATGGAACAATTTATAAGACGACCGTAAGTACTCCTGGATTGTTGAGTGGGTGGACTTCTACTGCTAGTTCCCTGCCTAGTATCAAAAATTTCGCCTCAGCCGTTTATAACGGATACATTTATATAATGGGTGGATATAATGGTTCAGCATATTCATCAAATGTTTACTATGCTGCGATATGTACCAAATTGAATACTACTTCTGCATTTAGTACCAATTGCGACACCACTAAAGACGCAGGATCTCTTAGTTCGTGGAACACAACTACTAGTCTATCTCAGCCATCATCTCAAGCGACTTCCGTTGCGAGTAACGGATACATTTATTTAATGGGAGGCTTAACCACTTCGGGTGCGACAACTTCTAATGCTTATTACGCTAGCATTAATCTTGATGGTTCGCTTCAAACATGGTTCGCTACAACAAGTTTGCCGGCGAGTGTATATTTGAGTTCATCAGTTGTTTATAACGGCGTAATTTATGTTATTGGTGGTACAACTTCGGGAGCATCTATTGCGTCAATTTACTACTCTACGGTTGGCGGGAATGGAGCATTACCTAGCTGGACTACCTCTAGTGTTAGCTTGCCTGTAGCTACGCAGCAACTAACCACAAACGTCTATGGCAATTACCTTTATGTACTAGGTGGATACACTAGTGCAAATACCGCAAATGTTTATTATGCGCCGATAAATAGCAATAAAACCCTAGGATCTTTTACTCTTAATTCGACCACCCTTCCCTCTGCAAGCAGTAATGGAAGTTCATTCTCTAGTAACGGGTATATATACTATCTTGGAGGATATAGTAGCAGCACATACTATGCCCAAATTGCTTCCAATGGTTCTCTAGGCACGTTTAACACAACTACTTCTACGATAAACCCAAATAGTAGTTCTGGTCTTGGAGCTATGGGGGCAGTATTCTATCAAGGATATGCCTATTATATGGGTGGTTGGGATCAAACAAACTACAATACAAATACCTACTATTCACAAATTTATAATGGTGGTTCTGGTCAGTCTAATGGTTGGATCACCAACTCAAATTCACTACCAATTTATCCTACTGGTAGTACCGCCTCGGTCTACAATGGAAAAATTTATCTTTTTAGAAACGTAGTTGTATATGCAACTATAAATTCAGATGGGTCGGTTGGTTCTTGGAGCTATACAACTAGTTTGCCTTTCAATGATTTTGGAGCATCTTCATTCACATACAATGGATTTGCATATGTTATGGGTGGCTTTGATAGTTCTTCGAGTGCATATTGTCAAAGTGGCCTTGGATCTTTTTTTGCTTGTAATGCTGTGCTCCGCGCACCGATAAATTCCGACGGTACTTTAGGCTCTTGGACACAACTAACCAGCACTCCATTACCTGTAGCTGTAGAAAACTTTGGAGCGGTACAATGGAATGGTTACGTATATGCAGTAGGTGGGCTGAGTGTAAATGGCAGTGGTTCATTTTTATCTCAAAGTGGTGTCTATTATTCCAAAATTAACTCCGACGGTTCTTTGGGAACCTGGAATACGACTACTTCACTTCCAGCGGCGGATAATTCATTCGCTACGGTTGTCTACAATGGGTACATATATAAGATTGGTGGCTCTATTTCGTCAAAAGGTGTTTACTATTCCAAAATTAACTCCGACGGTTCTTTGGGTTCATGGACGACTGGAACTTCAATGAACGAGACGAGAGTTGGAGTTCAAGCTGCTGCATATAATGGCTATATCTATACTTTTGGAGGATTTAACCCTGGAAGCGGATACACTCCACCAAATAGTACGACATACGCGCCAATAAATTCTAATGGTTCTATAGGATCTTGGTACACTAATATTCCAAGTAATTTCCTAGTATCTAATTATAGTTTTGAAGGTCCAACTGGCTGTTCTACAACAGGATGGAGCAGTAGAAATGGCAGTGTGCTTTCTACTTCTAACGCTAACTCTATGTATGGCTATGGAAGTTGTAGTCTTCAGGTTACTTCAACTACTGCTACGGGAGGCGCATCATATGCCTTTGCTATGCAGCCCAATACCACTTATAACCTATCTATGAATATTAAAGCAACTGGAGCGTCGAATATCACTGATTTGGCAATCGGATATCAGAATAATGGAGTAGATACTGCTGGAATTTGCCCAACTACAACGACTGGCTATGCTAGTGCTAGTGGTGCAAGTACAACTGGATATACACTTTTTTACTGTACATTTACTACTCCCGCTTCTGTAACAGGCACAACTAATGTTTATGTTTCAGCTACCACTACTAGCTCGGATGTATTCTATGTAGATAATGTCGTGTTCTTGGCTCAACCTGGAAGTCCGTCTGCATCATTGCCTGATAACTTATCTAGTTATGGTTTAGCTTCAAATAACGGAATCGTATATCTTATCGGAGGATTAAGTAACTTTAGCTCACAAGGTCAAATTTATGCCGGAACGAGTAAAGTATATTATACTGCCTTTCAATCTATTCCTAGAGTTGGCTATTATTCTCAATTACAAGATTTATCTGGATCAAGCAGTAAAGATCCAACACCATTTGAGCTTAGCGTTAATGGGGGTTCTTGTTCTTCGGGTTCAGCGTGTTCTACAAGTTCAACGAATAATTTACCTACTTCTGGAAGCGGCGGATTAAATGGTCCTGGAGGAGTTTCTGTTGCTTACGCATTTGCCAGAAACATTTGTACGACATTTAACTCATCAATTAACTTGTCTTATGCCAGCACCCTATTCGGCGCTATAGCGCCTGCCACTAATACGACTAGCGCCTGTAGCTCACCTAATAACGCAGTTGGCAATAGTAGGTATGTTTGGACGAGATATTCGATAGATGATTCACAAACAGCTACCTTCCCTGACGCTTTATCCAATAAGACAACAATATCTAACTACAACTGGTATTACCATTCTGCAAATAATGCCAGGCTTAGAGGGGGTGCAAGCTTCTCTAATGGATCCTTAAACATACTTGATGCACCTCCAAACTAGTTATAAAGTTTATCTATTCAATATTTTACGACATAATAATTTAGGTTCTTGGTACAAATATATATCAAAAATTAATATCCATTTAACGAATTGAAATATCTAAAATGATATATTGAACTTAATTTTAATCTGTATATAGTAGTTCAATAGATTATTAAAACTATATTACCACTAAGGCTGCTTACTACCACCTGGACTTGTACTTAATATAAATATTACCAAGCTGAACATTACTGCTACTTGAATTTGCCGTTAGTCTTATTCTTAAAGTCATGACACCGTCTGCAGTATTGGTTCCGTTAACGGTACACGCAGTAGTATTCGACCAACTTGTACTTGCAGATATTGAACACCCTAATCCAGACCAACTACCTTCTGGAGTGGAACCACTTCCAGCATCCCATAAGTAGGCATATATCGTACCGTTGGTAACCTTAGTGTTAAAAGAAACTGGGGTAGAACCATTAAAAGATGCGAAATCTGAAGGTAATGGAACTCTAACGATAATATCATAACTTTGAGGAGTGGATTGTAACGTCGTCCACTGATAGTAGTTTTCACCATAACCATTCCCTAATGATGCGTTTGGATCAAAACCTGCAGTCATCGTACCCGTACTATTACCAGATAGGGCAGAATTATCTAGAACAGCGCCGGCATATTCTGGAGTTAGCGTAATTGTCCTAGCTCTCTGCGCACTACCGTATAGAGTTACACCATTAGTTGAAATGGCTACGTTATTAGATCCTGATCCAATAATTACCTGCATATTAGTTGTGTCAGCAGCCAATAGACTACTTCCTGAGGCATTATTAATTACCAATGCCGATGTAGAGTTAGTTTGATTTTGCAATGCAACTCCACTAGTTATCGTGCCGTTTATACTAATTTGACCAGACGGATTGAATATTGTATTGGTGCTACCACTCAATAACTGTACGGCATCTACGTAAAACACTTCTCCTGCGTTAGTTGATGAGATGAAGAAGTAATTTGTTCCAGAGGATGGTGAGTTGAATGTACAAGTTATTTGTGACCAACCATTAGTATTTAGCGTAGTCTGATATTGTCCAGTTAGACCATTCGTTGAACATGCGGTCTGAGACGATGAAGTTGTACCATAGCCTATTTGAATTCCAGAAATAAGACTAACTGCAGCTGAGATATTGTGAGTCGAAGGTGAAGTCCCATTATATCCACGTGTCACTGTCCAGGTGGTAGTTCCCTGTCCGGCAGTTACTTGCATCTGTTCATTATCTATTTGAATAGTAAAGTTACCGCTGCTAGGGAATCCTGTAGCAGATGCTACGGTGATGGGAGAAACTGAAACATAAGTAGTACTTGCTCCACTTGAGTGAGAAGCAAAACTCGTCCCATTATATCCACGTGTCACTGTCCAGGTGGTAGTTCCCTGTCCGGCAGTTACTTGCATCTGTTCATTATCTATTTGAATAGTAAAGTTACCGCTGCTAGGGAATCCTGTAGCAGATGCTACGGTGATAGAAGTCTGTGAATTTGTAATTGAATTAGCTAATGTTGTCAAGCTTTGCGCGCCGGATAATGTGGTGATGACCGTGGAAAGTGATGGAATTGACG
>Ga0194045_1000261_pt1 | contig 17019 bp, 13 predicted proteins | sample JunL6211m_MetaG_FD_161686 | JGI IMG/M metagenome (GOLD analysis project Ga0194045, IMG submission 161686) | Anoxic zone freshwater microbial communities from boreal shield lake in IISD Experimental Lakes Area, Ontario, Canada - Jun2016-L626-11m | ecosystem: Environmental > Aquatic > Freshwater >...
GGATATGCATATGCCGAACCTTACTGGTTTGGAAACTCTGCATCTTGTCCGTCAGATTCATACAATGTTACCAGCGATCCTTGTTACCGGTGATCCAACAGAAACCGTGATGAGGCAGGCTCATCAAGCATCGGTCTACAGCGTCATACCCAAGCCTGTAAATCGTGGCATGGTGTTATATACAGTAATGAAGGCATTGACCCGGTTTTATGGCCGGTTAAAAAGTGGTGACTGATCCTTCTTTTTTGTTCCCTTTTTTGTTGTTGGTATTTTGAGGAGTGTTGTTGCAATGGCTTTGAAACCCCTGAATGATAAAATTGTTGTTAAACGACTTGAAGCAGAAGATAAATCTTCTGGTGGCATTCTTCTTCCTGATAGTGCCCGGGAAAAACCCAGACAAGGCAAAGTCCTTTCCGTAGGTGAAGGCACCGTTTTGGATAACGGCAAGCGTGCCCCTTTCCAAATCAAGGAAGGTGATCGCGTTCTTTTTACCTCTTATGCAGGCAGTGAAGTTACTGTTGATGGTAATGAATACCTCATCATGAGCGAAGATGATATTCTTGCAATCGTAGGCTAAGAATGCAGGCCAAATTATTCTGGGCACGAACTGTTTATCACAGTCCGTGCCCTTTTTTATTTCACTTTCTTTACTTTCGTTTACAATAATACTGGCAGTGATATTAAGCGGTCACGCCTTAACAAAGGGGTTCAATCATGAAATCGAAGTATTTTGGCCTAGTTTTGATCGGTGGAATACTTTTCCTAAGCATTGCAAATGCCCAGCCTACACCTGCAGATTCTTGGAATTCTTCTGTGGATAAGGCGATTTCCTACCTCAGGAAGAACCAAGCCGAAGATGGTTCCTGGAGCTCTAAATCCAGCCCTGGAATTACAGGCATAATTATTACCGGCCTTCTAAAAACAGGCAAACTTCCCTCTGATGATCCTATGATTGCCAAAGGCCTTACCTATATCGAAGGGCTTATCAATACAAAATCCGGACACATTGCGGGCCTCGACCCACGCGTTCAACTTCAAAATTATGTCACCTCGGTTAATGTGATGGCGCTTAGTGCTGCTAATAAAGATTCCTACAAAGCTGTGGTTGGTAATGCTGCAAAGTTTTTGAAGCAACTTCAGTGGGATGAATCGGAAGGTAAAAACCCGAAGGATGATTATTACGGCGGCGCAGGTTACGATAGTAAATCCCGCCCAGATCTTTCCAATACTGCTTTTTACCTTGATGCCTTGGTTGCAGCGGGCGTTGCCAAAGATGACCCTGCATTTAAAAAAGCAATGATCTTTGTAAGTAGATGCCAAAATCTTAAAAGCGAAAATAACGATCAACCTTGGGCTGGAAAGATAAACGATGGCAGCTTTATTTATTCTGCTGCAGAAGGTGGTAGCGTGCGTAATGCGGATGGCCCAGAAAAAGATGGATCCATGCCCGGTTATGCCAGCATGACTTATGCGGGTATAAAAAGCATGATTTATTGCGGAGTTTCAAAAAATGATCCAAGAGTTAAGAAAGCTTATGAATGGGTTAGCAACAACTATAGTTTGGAGTCTAACCCTGGCATGCCTCCTCAACGCGCTGCATGGGGCATTTTTTATTATTACAACACCATGGCAAAGGCCCTCGAAGCACTTGAAATTAATGAAGTAAAAGATTCCAAGGGCGTTTCCCACATGTGGAAAGATGAACTTGCTCTTACTCTTGCTAAAAAACAATCTCCCGATGGTTCTTGGACTAATCCCCAAGATCGTTGGATGGAAGGCGATCCAAACCTAGTAACAGGTTTTGCACTCATGGCCCTAAGTCATGCCAAACCTAAAAAATAACTTCTCCCTTATTCTGTTGCTGCTGATTGGCTTTTTAATTAAAGCTGATCCTTTGATTGCGCACCCTTTGCTTTCTGAAAACCATGACCGTACCATCATCCTCCGCATCCTTAATAACACGGTGCAACTGGATTACTTGCTGGAGGTTGATGAGTTACGCGCTGCAAGAGATATTGCTTCTCTTCCCGAAGAACAGCGTTTAAAAATCCGCACACGAGAACAGCTTCACTCTGTTTTTTCTTCGTATATGGCTGAGGTGCTGGGCATTAATTTAATTGCAAAGGTGGATGGTAAAACACTAACCTTTGTCTGCACTCAAAAATCGATAAGGGTCAGCAATCACCTGCAATGTTTTTTTCGTTTCGAAGCACCATTTGAAGTTTCCCCCTTACCCAACCATTCTTTTCAATTCCGTGAGGGTAATTATGCAGAAGATGATTTTTCTAAAGTGGAAATCCTGACCGCATCAACCGATGACTCGATCTTAACCAATCTCAATCTGCCCAGCCCCGAGCTTATTGGTAAAGCACCCTTTGATCTCGGGCCGGGCGAAGCTGAAAAGCTTCGACTCGCTTCTTTTCAATTCTCTCTAGAAGCTAATACTAATCCCTTGGATGCAACCAATGGCGTTTTAACTCCGCCCGCTAACGAAAACCAACATGATAACGATTCCATGCTTAATCTATTGCTTGATAACAAGAGCAACCGATGGCTACTTTTTCTCTTCGCTCTGTTCTTTGGGGCTGCACATGCCTTAACACCCGGGCATGGGAAAACTTTGGCAGCAGCTTACCTCGTTGGTGAAAAAGGCACCTTAGCCCATGCTTTTTTGCTTGGTGCAGTTACCACGATTTCTCATACAGGTGGTGTAATTCTTCTCGCACTATTGCTCCCTAGCTTTTTTCCCAATGCTGCCCCCGCAGATGTGCAAACTGTGCTTGGTTTCTTTGGTGGCATTACCATTGCTGCACTTGGTGCTTGGTTGCTACTTCGTCGCATTCTGGGCCAAGCTGATCACTCTCATGGCCCTGGTTCTTCCCACCAACATAACGCCGATGGCTCTATTTCCCTCAATACTTCTGATGCAGGGTGGAAAGGCATAGTAATTCTTGGAATTGCTGGCGGGATTGTTCCCTGCTGGGATGCAGTTGCAATGCTTCTTTTTGCATTAAGTGCAGGATTAGCAGGTATTGCGGTACCTTTGCTTTTAGCTTTTAGCACCGGAATGGCTGGAGTTTTGGTCGCAGTGGGAATTGCAGTAGTTAAAACTCGCGACATAATCAAAAAACATGGGCCATCAGGAATATGGCTGGAAAGAATTTCGAAACTTCTGCCTATTGTAAGCGCAGTGTTCGTAATTGTAATTGGTGTCTGGCTTTGCTCGGAAAGCCTCAAAGGCCAGACACCTCATTAAATTACTGAATAGGCAATAGCCTTAATTAGCGGACGCTTTTAATTTCGTCTTCTGGTCCAACTTCAACAAAGTAACTTGCTTCGATGAATCCAGCACTGGGAAGGAAATTATTGTTGGAGCTTTTCCAAACATTGACACGCCATTTGTTTGCATACACATTGATCACCGAAATTTTCAATGGGTCTACTGGTTCACCAACTTTGGCGAAAAGGTTAGCAAGCAAACTGCTTTCGGGTTGAACTTTTATTTTTGGAATCTCTACTTGGGTCATTGTTAAACTCCTACTTGTTTATTTCTTCAAATGGCTATTAAGTTAAACTACCCGATTAACTGCGCATTAAGCTCATTAACAAGGATTCAGTTATACTCCTAGACCAATATTAAAGAATGATTAATTGAAACCCACTCCAGTTACATAATAGCCTTACATTTTATTATTCGTCATGCGAACTAAAATATTTCATCAAGATTGTAATAATTAAAAGAAAATTATGCTCGACACTCGGTTTTGAGGGATCTTTTGCTTGCCTAGAGTTCCATTTTTTACAACTTGGCAACTATTGTGCTGCTGGGATTAATGGGAATCAAGGGCGCGCACAGGTTTAGCGATTAATTCTCAGTAAAATTTAAATTTTCTGGGAATGTCAATTAAGGTGATTTAGACATTAGCCCTTACCTTTTTAAGAATAAATTCAGGATTAAATTGATGGATACGGACTCGCCCCCTTCCGGACCTATAAATTTTAATAATTCAGAAGGAATTATCTCGCTTCTTGAAAGATTGGTCCCCTTAACATGACTAAAATTGGCAAGCTTTTAGCCTCCAAGTTTAGACCCACAAGATATTGTTCAATCGGTTTTTCTGGATTTCTTTAGTGGGTTGTAAAAAGGAACCTTCAAACCCGCTAACTGGGAGGAAATGTGGTGCCTGCTTGCCAAAATGACTATCCGGAAATGCAATTACAAACGCCAATAAATCGTCGAAAAATTAATACTTGAAGAATCTCTTGACTTAGTAATGATCAGGCTTGAAAATAAAAATAGAAAGAAGGCGTTTTGTTTAATTCTTCAGGGTTATTGCTCTGTCGAAATTACCGAGGAGTTTGGGATTTCTTAAAGAACAGTAGAAAGATTCCAAAACGATATCCTCGAAATTCTTACTCTGGAAATAAATGTCACAAATAACCGATTCAGATAATCCTGTCAGGCCACCGTTGGGGCTTCCGCAAGGCAGTGTTCGTGCGTTGCTAACCCTATTGATTTTAGGAGTTGTCATCAATGAAATGATGGCGGGTCGAGAGATAGATATTTTGTGGAACGAAACTCTATTGATTGCACTTGCGCATTACTTTTCGAGGCGCAGATTTCTAAACATCCCTCCCGAATCTGTTCCACGATTACAAAAAGAAGGTTTACTCCCACCAGAAACCAGACCCCTTTACTTGCCCACAGGAGTTATCCGGGCGCTGATTCTTCTGACATTTGGTGTTGCTGGGTTTTTTCTACACAAACAAGGTCGGTTATTTGACGCTAAGGTGCTGCCTATCTTTGGCGCAGTAGGTGCTTATATTTCAGGCATGTTTATAGCGTATTTTGCAAAATGGGTCATGAAGCCTGGTGTCAATTCATTGCTGTCCCGTTGGCAAGATATGCAAGCCATGCTGGTTCTGATTACCGTTGCAAGCACTGCAGCAATCTTTTTTATCCATGGGCCAGAAGGGTTGCCAAGCTGGCTGAGGCACGCATCACTCTTTTTAAGCCTGTATTATTTTGGTGCCCGTTAATCTTTAAAGAGTATCGACTTCGGTGTTTCGTAAAACTAATGCAGCCTGCTCTGGTGGTACATGGTTAATGTAAAAACCAGTGCCCCATTCAAATCCTGCAACTCGGGTTAACCTTGGGATAATTTCTATATGCCAGTGATAGTGTGGCAACTGAGATGTGTTCAAGGCCCCTGTATGGATCATGTAGTTGTAAGCAGGGTTATCCAAGGCGATTTCCAACTTCAACAATATTGTTTTTAGAACCCCGGCCAATTAATCCAGTTCGCTCTTCGATGCGTTTTCATAATGGCTGTTATGCTGCTTGGGGATGATCCAAGTTTCAAAAGGAAATCTGCTGGCATAAGGAGCAATCACTAAAAAACTGGGTGAATCAAAGATGACTCTTTTATCTGCACCAAGTTCTTGGGAGATGATATCGCAATAAATGCATCGCCCTCGGTACTTGTAAAATTCGAGAGCGCCATTCATTTCTTCGAGAACATTTACGGGAAGAATGGGTGTAACAATAAGTTGGCTGTGGGAATGCTCTAATGAAGCGCCAGCAGCGGCGCCTACATTCTTGAAAATCATGCCATAGACCATCCTGGAATCCATTTTCAGGTCTGCAAGCCTTTCGTGGTAAGTCCAGAGGATTTCGCGGATGTAGCTTTCGGGAAGTCGAGCCATGCTCGTTTCGTGGAAGGGGCATTCGAGGATGACTTCGTGGGCTCCGATACCATTCATGCAATCGTAAATGCCATCGCCTTTTTTTTGCAGATCGCCTTCGATTTGCAGAGCGGGAAATTTGTTGGGCACCACTCTGACCCGCCAGCCGGGTTGATCTGCATGGGTGCCTGGTTCCCTGAAAGAATAAATTTCGTTGGGGGTTTTATCTTCGTTACCCTCGCAAAAAGGGCAGTACCCACCAGGTGCTAGCAGGGGTTCCGCAGATTGGGGCATGGGCCTGCGTGCCCGCTCAGTTGCAATAATCACCCATCGGCCAACAATCGGATCTTTACGAAGCTCTGGCATTATTTTAAATCCCCGACTTAGTGTTATTTAAGTTCAAACTTGTTTTCATAATCAGACATCCCACATGATTTGTTCAAAATCTCGGGTGGGTCTGCTAAAGGTAATCAATCCTTCTCTAGGTGCCCGATCTCTACCAAGTCCATTTTCCAAAATCTCAACATAAAAAGAAACGAGTTGATTTTCATGCACATCAAGTGTTTCAAAAGGAATGGAAAACTCCACTACTTTTTGTAATGCAATTTCGATAGATGTAGGTATTTCTTTTCCAGCCAACAGATGAACGGAAGTAATTTTTTCTTGGTTAGATATATCAATGATCACTTGGTGCCCTGCAGGTTCTAGAAACCCAATTTTAATCTGATGGAACTGTTTGAGAGATATCCTGGCATCAGCGGTGCAATCAATCCTGATGAATAATTTTTTGAGATTAAAACCAAAGTAGATGTCACGAAGCGGGCCTCGGGTGGTCATAGCCATGGTGCCTCGTTCACCCTGACAGGCATAATGGCCTGCGGTGAGCCATTCAAAAAATCGGGGCATGCCATCGATACGAATTTCGAGGAAAGAGCGGGGCAGGGTATGTATATTGCGTGCCCCTTTTTTGCGAATGGGCCTATCGAGCTCGATGGGTGGAATATCACCCAGAAAAGCATAAACATTTTTCAGATGCCTGCGAAAGAGTTCATCAAAGAGTTCGTCTTGTGCGCAGGAATGGTCATCCCCATACCACCAGAACCAATCGCTTCCTTGAGCGATGTAAATTTCGCGCCAGGCTTTTTGTAATAATTCGGGAAGGGAGAACGCATCCTTGGTTTTGAGATACTCGCGTGCTTTATGGAGTAGATCCCATGCGGTGTTATCTTCTTCATGCCCGACCCAGATTGCAAAATTATGATTGATCCATGACCCTGCAAAAAGATGATCCAGATTGTTCGTAGGTGGATTATGCGCAAGGTAATCACCCAGACGAACAGTTTGAACATTAGGCGTTGAGGTGCACTTGCGATAAAGCGCCCGGAGAAAGTCGACACCCCCGCCTGGGTAATGTTCCCAGCAATTTTCCCCATCCAAAATGACAGTAACCAATGCAGGTTTATCTGAGTTGATGGACTTCCCAATTTCCGAAAGAGTGTGAAGAAAATCCTGTGCAGCAGCCTCGGGGTCGCTATGTTGATAACGAAAACCAATTAAATCGCTAAGGGCATGATCACGGAAAACAATATTGATCCCTTTGCCTGAATCATGAACCCTATAAGCTGAATAAAGTTTATGGGGGTTGCGAACATACCCTTGAGAATCTCTACTTACATCGCCATGGGTTGATGCAGATAGTATTTCTTCATCGGTTGCAATCCAGCGAAATCCAAAACTTTCAGCAAGCGAGATAAAAGGCTGGCAGACACTGCCTTCGGAAGGCCACATTCCGGTGGGGGCAATTCCAAAAATGGACTTATACTGATCGATTGCTTTTTGGAAGTGGACTTTAGCATCTTCCAAATAGCTGGCCTGATAGGAGGGCAATTGAATTTGCGGGAGAGCCTCGCGGGCAAATTTCTTATCCAACAACAAAGGTACTATGGGATGAAAATAGGGAGTGGTGGTGATCTCAATCTGTCCATCATCCTGCAATTTTTTATGAAGAGGCAGAACCTTTTTTAGAATCTCTAGGTGCTTGTCTAAAAGAAGATGTTTTTCTTCTTCGGTAAATTGTTTTCCCTTGGTAACAAGGCCGGAAAGAAAAGGATCTTGGGCAACTGCAATGGGATGCACCCAGGCAAGATTAAACCATACCTGCAAATCTCTGAGGTCTCTGGAATTAAAACGACGTAGCGCCTCTTGACCCGAACATCGCCCCAATCCCCTTCGTTGGTATAACTCACCATAGCGTGGAAAAGCTAAAATCATATGGTGGGGATTGGCCATGAAGAAATTGTCGAGCAAAAAAACAGCCTCAGCTTCCTCGAGGTTGTCTGCGTTGATTCTGGAAACATCTAGGAATCGATCGGATCTGCCTTCTTCGGTGTATTGCAGAATTTGTTCGATAAGGCTGGGAACCAAATTGATGGAACAACGCATGGCGGGGAATTCCATGAGATGCAAAAGCATTCCATAATAATCTTTGACCCCATGAAGACGAACCCATGGCATGGGGTTTTCGCCTGTAAAATCATCAGGATAATAAGGTTGATGTTGATGCCATAAAAAAGCTAAGGAAACATCCGCCATGGTGGATCATGCCTCAGTAATGGAAACACTAAGCTTGGCTAGATATTATTGTATTATAAAGTTGTTGATAATTTTTGGCACTGCGGTTCCAGGACCAATCTTGAGTCATGGCATTGCGTTGAATCTTAGCCCAATCTTGAGGATGATTTCGGTAACAATCAATGGCCCTGTAAAGGCAATCATAAAGAGCAGCGGAACTGTAGGCATTGAAACTGAATCCCGTTGCAGAATTGTTGGCAAGGGAATCAGCATTGGCATCGGTGACAGTATCAGCAAGGCCGCCCGTGGCGCGTACAACGGGTAGAGTGCCATAGCGCATGCTGTAAAGCTGGTTGAGGCCCGAGGGTTCATAAAGGCTGGGCATAAGGAAGCAATCCGATCCAGCTTCAATTTTGTGTGCCATGGATTCACTGAAAGCGAAGTTGAGCGCGACTCTGCCTGGGTAGGTAGCTTGCAATTGAACTAATGCATTTTGGTAATAAGAATCGCCTTCGCCCAAAACAACAAACTGAATTCCCAAATCCATCATCCGCCATGCGCTTTCAATCACCAGATCAATGCCTTTTTGTTGAACGAGCCTTGCGACAAGTCCAACGATGGGTATATTCGGGTCAACTTGGAGTCCGAGTTCGTGCTGGAGAGCTTTTTTGCAGAGCGCTTTTCCGGGTTGGATGTTATGGGAGTCAAATTTTCCAGCAATCAATGGGTCGTTTGCTGGGTCCCAGACTTTGTAATCGATGCCATTGACTATGCCGGTTAATTTGCTGGCGAGAGCAGTTAGCAAACCCTGCAAGCCATACCCATAGTAGGGGGTTTGGATTTCACGGGCATAGGTTGGGCTGACAGTGCTGATGCGATCGGAGAAAACAATACCTGCTTTAAGGAAGCTGAGGGTATCGTGGAATTCAAGTTGATTTAGATTAAATAGGCTCCAATTAAGATGAGCCATGTTCATATCTTCTTTCCAGAAATTGCCTTGGTAGGCAATGTTGTGGATGGTCATCAAACTGCGTACTTTTTGGTATTTATCTGCAAGGGTTCGATCTTCGCTTTTGTCGTACTTTTCTCTTAGTAGTACAGGGCCGATACCGGATTGCCAATCGTTCCAATGAACTACATCGGGCCAGAAACCTAGTTGGGGGAAAGAGGCTAGTACAGCGTGATTGAAGAAATAGAATCGGGCGGAATTATCCGGATAATCTTTTTTCGTGCCTTCAGAGCCTGCAAATTGGTAGAAGCCTCTGCCATAAGCGGGGTTGTCGCGTTCAAATAGATCAGGATTTTCTACCAGATAAACAGTGACATTTGAGCCTGGTATTTTTGATTTTGCAAGCGAGCCTGGAACTAGTTTAGGGCCTAGCGGAATTTGAAATCGAACATTGGTGCTTTCAAAGTTTCCTGTTTTTCGGATGCAATGGTACATCGGTAGAAAAACAATAACCTCTTCGCCAAGGCTTTCCAGTGCTGGGGGTAGTGCTCCCGCAACATCGGCCAAGCCGCCAGTCTTGGCAAATCCGACCACTTCCGATGATACCAATGCGATCCGCATCGCTTTAACCCTTCATAAGGCCTGTATAAATGCCTCAAAACCATTTTTGTATTGTTAATAGTACTCTATAGTTAAGCTTACGGTTCTATTTGATGCTTCAGAAGTATTTGTTATAAGAAGAAATCAGGTTTCCTCTTACGCAAACTGCTAATCCGGAAATTTCGTTACAGCCGGCCGATATCCCCATCGATTCCTTACTTCCGCCTGTCTTTATCCAATCTAAATTTAAGATAATTCATGCCCTTTTCTCATTGGTTGCTAGAATATTCTTAGCATAGATGTCCATTCAATTACGAGGTTGCCATGGGAAATAAAGTCCTCCTTGCCATGTCGGGGGGAGTTGACAGCTCTGTTTGCGCACAATTACTCATAGATCAAGGCTATGAGGTTATCGGGGTATTCATGCGCACAGGAGTGCATGGCACCGAAGATGCTCGTGCGGAAAGAAAAAAAGGCTGCTGCAGCGCACTTGATGCAGGCGATGCCCGTCGGGTAGCGGATAAATTCGACATCCCTTTTTATGCCCTCGACTTTGAAGCGGAATTTGGCAAGATCATGGATTATTTCGCCCATGAATACCTTTCGGGGCGTACGCCAAACCCTTGTATTGTTTGTAATAACTGGCTCAAATTTGGACAACTCTGGTCCTATGGTGAAATGCTAGGAGTTGATCATATTGCGACCGGTCACTATGCAAAAATAGTGCATGGCACCGATGGGGCAGAGTTGCACCGGGCCGTAGATCCTGATAAAGATCAATCATATGTGCTGCATGGTTTGAAACGAAAAATACTGGAAAAAATCATGTTTCCCCTTGGAGATATGAAGAAAGAGCAAGTGCGCGAGTTGGCATTTGCTGCCAACCTTAGCGTTGCAGATAAGCCCGATAGTGTTGAAATTTGTTTCGTACCGGATGGTGATCATGCCAAAATGATCAAGCAGCGTATGCCCGATTTAAACAGGCCTGGGATGATTGTTGATGAGGCTGGGAAATCGCTGGCAACGCATGATGGTATTGAGAGGTTTACTATTGGTCAACGAAAAGGGTTGGGTTTTGCGACGGGTCAGCGCAAGTATGTTCTTAAAATAGTAGCAGAAGAAAATAAAGTCATTGTGGGCGAAATGGAAGGATTGCTGGCAAAGGGATTGAAATCAACCGGTGTTAATTGGCAGGCTAATATGCCGATGAATGTTCAGATTAATTGCCAAGCTCAAATTCGCTATCGCCATAAAGCTGCACCCGCTAAGGTTATTCGTTTGGGTGAGGAAGCAGCAGAAGTTGAATTTGAAACGAGCCAAAGTGCAGTGACTCCGGGTCAGGCAGTGGTATTTTACGATGGAAATCGGGTTTTGGGAGGCGGTTGGATCGATGAAGCTCTCTAATTCCCGTATTTTAGGCTAATCCCCTTAGTCTCCTATTGCTAAAACTCCTCCATTTTATTCTAATTAGCTAAGGCTTTCCCCAAGGATCGGGGTAAAATTACATTTAGTTGGTTTAAACTACCCCATCTGTGTTAAGTATCTGTTAAGAATCAACAATCGTGATTGTTTGATAGAACGACAGCCCTAGACTTACTTTGTTAGAAGAAATATTTCATACTTGGTTACGAACAATATTTCATGGGTCTTAGGTTTTAGTACTAAAAAGCATGAAGCAGATTATCTGATTAATCATGGAGTTACCGTGGAAAAGATCGAGCGAAGAATGAAAATTGTCTTCGTTTGTACCGGGAATACTTGCAGAAGCCCGATGGCGGAAATGGTGTTTAAAAAGCTTCTTGCAGAAAAACTCGAGTGTCAAATTCATGAACTGCCCGACAAAGGTTTTGAAATTCTTTCGGGCGGATTGGCAGCTTATGATGGCATGAAGGCTTCCCCAAATGCAACCATTGTGGTTCAGAAATTAGGGGTTAGCTTGGAAGATCATCAGAGCAGATATGTGGATATTGATTTAATTAAGCATTCAGATGCTGTATTAGTGATGACGAAAAACCACTTGAATATTTTTCAAGATCGTTTTCATGACCAACATCTACCCGTTCATATGTTGAGCTTTTCAGGTTCGGATATTAGTGACCCATTCGGTGGTGACGAAAAGGTTTACAGTCAATGTTTGTCCGAAATACAGGAAAACCTCAAACATTTAGTTTTTAAGATACTTTCTTAGTGCTCTAAGGTGATAATATGATTAAGCATGATCTATTTGGAAAGCAAGGATACCATACCATGATAATCGCAATTGGTAGTGACCATCGTGGTTTTAATGTGAAACAACGCATACTTAACTTTCTTTCGGGCATGGGGCATGAAGTTCTTGATATGGGCCCAGGTAACGAAGATTGCGTTGATTACCCCGACTTTGCCTTCGATGTAGCTAACTCGGTCAGCAAAAAACAAGCGCATCGAGGTATTTTAATCTGTGGCACCGGCATAGGAATGTGCATCGCTGCAAACAAAGTTGTTGGTGTTCGTGCTGCACCTTGCCATGATAGTATCACTGCAGAAATGAGCAGGCGCCATAACGACGCTAATGTGTTATGCCTTAGCGCAGATTTGTTGGGCGAGGAATTGATTGAGCGCATGGTAAGAATATGGTTGGAAACACCCTTCGAGAAAGGCCGGCATTCTAGGCGCATCGAAAAGATCGAGCAATTTGAAAACGATGCGAGATCCCTGCCCAATCCTTTATCCCAAGTAATGACCAAGAAGTAATAACTCTCATTATCATAGCAATAGAAAAGCCTTCTTTACCCTTAAGTAAAGAAGGCTTTCTTGTTTTAAAAGCTGAATTAAGCTTGAGGAAGAATTGGTTGACGGTTGAACTTTTGGTAAGGCAGGCGCACTCCTCTGACAAACTGGAAGTCTGCCCGAAGTGAATCTGGTGCATTGTAACCAGCCTGACCACCGAAGGTGACCACATCATCTTGGTCCACACCGTCGCCGCTAATCCCAAAACCTGATATAAGCTGGCCGCCAACATAAATCCCTGATGATCCGGGGAAGTAGATGATACCGTTTTGGTTTTGTATCGGGGTTGTTGCTGTTGCAGGCTGCCTAAAGTTACTTCCCGGATGGAATGAAGAGAACCCAAACACGCTTTGGAAGGCAGAAGCTGGTAGAGGAACGCCAACTGTTTGCGCGGTATTAAGGTTGGTGCCCCCATCATTAATTTGCGAGAACGGTCCTGAAGGGAAATCAATACCTTCAGGGAATCTTGGTAATGACAAATACCTAATTGTGCGATTAGTGAAGGCAGTTCCTGCAGGAACGCCTGGTACCTGATCAATGGATTGCAACTGTGTTGCATCATTGTAATAACGAAGGTTGCGGGCTTTACCAACTGCAACATCAAGTGAGAAAGTGGTGCCATCTGGCATACGGAACAAGCCCAGAACTTCACCTGTTACATCGGTTACAGCAATGGTCATCTTGGCGTTCTGGTTTAAAGGTAGGCGAATTGCAGATCTGGTTTGAAGCGCCTGATTTACCGATTGCATGATGATCGTATTTACTTGAGCAGCAGAGAAATTCACGCCATCATGAGGGGTAACTAAATATCCTTCGGGAGCAAATAGACCTGCAAAAGCCTGTGAGGTTGCAGTACCAACTGGGACAAGATTTGGTGGTGCACCAGTGTACTGAACATAATTTGTCATTCCGTCCCTTGGAAGCAGGTTGGCAAGGAAACTATTTGTGGCGGTGCCCTCTCCCAAAGCTTGGCCAAATTGCAGGAGTTGCGTCGTTCCATTTTGCCCAGGCATGCCAAAGATCGGAAGAGTAATACCTACAAGATCGATCCTAGTAGTGCTTAATGCAGCATTCAAGCCAAAAGTTACAGGTTGGCCAGTGACGCAATCAACTGTTGGCAATGCGATGCCACCAACTGGTTGATTTTGTGCTGCGCCACCAGATGGGAAACCGCCTGTTGCTACAAAGGCGCAATATTCAGCTTCCATTGATCGATCAAGTTTAGTTGGATCATAGGTTGATGAGAGAATTGAATTTTCTTCGGTCGCAAAACCGGTTGCACCAGGATAGAAGACCCCGATACCGCCAACAATAATATTATCTTTTACAATTGGAATACCGCCTGGCAGGGTTGCAATACCGCGACTCTGGGCATTGGGTGCATAGCCCGACATATATCCGTAGGAATCTGGTGCGGTGTAGAATGTGCTTAAAATGTCTGCAGGAATATAGGTTGGATCGATATTAAACCGGTAAGGTACAAAAACATCATCCGCAGTTCCCTTGATGCGATCAAGGCCTGGATTGTAAGTTCCATCCCGGTTGGTTTGTTCGATACCAAAAAGATCAACCTGGGGTGTGAAGGCAATACCGTTAGGCCCGCCATTGGTTGATGGTTGTGGTGGAAAATGGTTACCAATGCCTACTGCAGCAACATAACCTGGGCCACGAACTATGGAATTTTCGTCTGTGTCACTTGGGTAGGAATTGACTTCTCTTTCAGTAACGGTTGTTTGGCTGATGTATCCAATGGTGCGCGAGGTCAAAGGTGCTTGGTTATTACCAAACATGCCACCTGTTCTTGCAAGTGCTACTGCACCATCGACAGCAAAAACGAAAAGATTCTTATCAAAATCCGGGCTGTTTGGGTTCATCTTGGAGTTGACACCACCTTCAACTTGAACACCCAAAATTCTACCCTGCCTGTCCACAATCGCGATAATACCATCCTCACTCTTAGTTGCAGCAGCAGCTCGTTGCAAAAGGGTGGTTACATCTGAGATGCATAAGGTTACATCCGGGCTGGGTTGTAAGTTTAATGTGGAAGAAAGATTCGCAGGTGCCTGGGCAAGAAGATAATTAAGATCATTAGTAGAAAGATTAGTGATGGTGGCTTGAACACCGCCATCAGAATTTTTGGCATAACCAAAAAAACGATTGATCCCAGGCCCGCCAGTGAATGTATCTACGCCCGAAGGGCTGCCGATGATATCGAAATCTCCCTGTCCAATTATACTGTCATTTCCAGTACCCCCAGCCATGCGGTTTGCGCCTATGCCCCCGGTGATGGTCGAACCGCCACCGCCTCCAAACACTCGGTCATTACCCAAGCCACCATCAATAACAGCGGGTTGAATAATTTGGGAAGAAATTTGCAGTGAATCATTTCCTGCGCCACCAAATAGATAGATGGAGTTGACATCAACAGAATTAAAACGAGCTGTTTCCTGATTACCATTGATTACTACTATTTGATTGGTGATTGAATCAAGGTTGATTGCAATGCGATCAGGTGCATTTGTTCCAATTACAGAAAGAATGCCTGAATCTAATACAGCGGTGGCTGGCACGGACCGATCTTCCAAAGTTTCCATGCGAGGCAGGGCGAAGCCCTTATTGATGTTCTTTTTGGGATTTTTAAATAGCGATCTAAAAATATTCATCTCTAAGATTCTCCAATAGGAATGCTCCAAATAAATGTTTACTACCGATTAGGGAGCTATTCCTTAATAGAAGAATCGGCATAATCGGAAAAGTCTTTGAGTCAATTTTGAAAATATTTGAGAAAATTATAAAGTTTTAGGCAATGAGCTCAATTCTATAGCTGTCAGAGGCTTTAATTGCAGTATGAATAATGATTACAACCCCAATAACACAAATTACTGATAAAATTGTCAATCTTTATCAAGCTTAACTTTTCTATTACCGATAAACACTATGTAGACTTCAAGGAAATAATATTTCTTGTGATTATTAACAAGTAAGATTCTTCCGCCATTACTTTTTAGAGGGAATTCCCATGAGGTTGCGAAGCATCCTGTGGGCTCTGGCACTATGCGGAGCTGGTTGGACACCGGGTATCATTTTATCACAGGAACCTGTGAACGATGGTCCAATGGTTGTAAGTCAAGCAGAGAAAAGTAAAGTTGTGAAGGAAGAAATTCCCAATCAATTACCTAATTTTCTACCCACACCTGATTTTAAATCAGCAGACAAACCTTTTGAACTGCCAAGGCCCGCTGACAGCTCTAAGCCTATTGAACGCCCATTGGTTACGCCTCCTTCATTGGAAAAACCGCCCAGCATTGAAGAAATAGTTTCCACCCCTGTGCTTCCCCCATTAGGCTTTACAGGTAAGTCTTCCATACTCTCCGATATTGTTGGCGATAATGATTATGTTCCTGTGCCTGACCGCTGGCGCATGGGATTCCCCGCATTGGATCGCTATGGTTTGGGCCACCCCCCTGTTGTTGATTATCCATTCCAGCTAGGTCATTGGTGGGATCCGTACAACCAAAATGTTCTTAAGGGGGATTTTCCTGTTTATGGTCAGCATACTTTTTTCAACTTTACAGGCTCGGTGACACAGATCACCCAGGCGATTCAGAGCCCGATTGGGACAACACCGTTTGAAAGTACTGCGCGGCCTTTTGAGGAGCAGTTCTTTGGTAATCCCAATCAACTTGCCAACTTAACCTTCATGTCTTTTTGTTTTGATTTGTTTCATGGAGATGCTGCATATAAGCCTGTGGATTGGCGCTTGAAAATAAATCCCATTTTAAATGTAAACACTTTAAATGTTAATGAATTAGCGGTGGTGAATCCTAATGTTTTGAAAAGAACTCAACGTGATAGAGATTATCTTGCCCTGCAAGAATATTTTGCAGAAACCAAGTTAGTGGATCTTAGCGCCTATTATGACTTTATGTCTGCAAGAGTTGGTTCTCAGCCATTTAATGCGGACTTCCGCGGGTTTTTGTTTAATGATATCAACCGGGCGGTTCGTATATTTGGTACACGAAACGACAACCGGGATCAGTTTAATCTGGCTTATTTCCGCCAAGCTGAAAAAGATACCAATAGCGGTTTGAATACTTTCCGAGATCGTGGAACCAACCTTATTTTTGCTAACTACTACAGGCAAGATTTTATCTGGCCAGGGTATACAGCTCAGGTTAGTACAAATTATTATCACGATTCAGCGGATCTTCTTTTTGATCGTAATAGTTTTCTTATCCGCCCAGATCCCGTGGGTGTCTTTACACCCCATAATGTTGATGCTGTATACCTTGGTTGGGCCGGAGATGGCCATATCGAGCGATTTAATGTTTCGCATCAAATGTATTATGTAATGGGTTATGATGCTTATAATCCTCTTGCAGGGCAGGCGCAGGATATTCGCGCAGCGATGGCCGCTTGTGAACTTTCTTATGACAGGGATTATG